>TARA_R110001606_G_scaffold151190_1_pt1 | contig 69289 bp, 61 predicted proteins | sample TARA_R110001606 | Tara Oceans TARA_R110001606 (sample SAMEA4398315) | marine metagenome | biome: Polar Biome; feature: [SRF] surface water layer (ENVO:00010504); material: water (ENVO:00002006), including particulate matter (ENVO:01000060) such as... | depth 5 m
GCAATGTCAACGAGGTTCCGCCTACCAGATAGAATTCTCGTAGCTCCGTAAGTTGCTGGAGTTTTTGTGTCAGCGCAAACGTCGCTTGTGAAATTAGAAAGGAATCCTTATGCAACATCCAAAAAATCGGATTTAAGAAAGAATTTCGACCACTCCTTTTCTCGGGCACCTAACTGAGCACTCCAGTCTATCGTTTCAAGTATCTTTTGCTCGCCATAATACCGAACGATCTCTCTCCATTCTTCGAGATTTCCTCTTTCCAGCACTCTTTCAATAACGATCTTGTATGACTTCTCATAGTTGAAAGTCTCAAGATCATATTCCCAAAGCAAATGGCCAGGCAAATTGGGTTTGGTGCTCATGACTTATACAATCAGGGAAAAGTGTCGCTGAACAAACGTTGTTCGCCTAATTTACGAAAAGCGATATAACTAATGCGAAAAAGTTACCCGAAACGTTGGGTTAAGCCTCGCTATCTGCCATCCTGTTGTGCTCCGACTGAAAAGCAAAGTCGATTTCCGGATACTTCGAAATCATCACATCCAGCATACCTTTCGATTCCGCCAGATAAACGGGTAAACCATCTTTGTCCAGTGCGATAGAGTTGGCCTTAAAGTCAAGGAAGTCTTTCAGTTTGGCTGGGTTGTTGGAGCTGACCCAGCAGGCCTTATACATCGGCATGGGGCGGAAACGACAGCTGGCCCCATATTCATGGAGCAGGCGATATTGAATAACGTCAAACTGGAGCTCACCCACTGTGCCTACGATTTTTCTGTTGCCCGGCTGCTTGATAAACAGCTGTGCCACGCCTTCGTCGGTCAGCTGGTGAATTCCTTTTTCCATCTGCTTCGCTTTCATGGGGTCAGCATTTTCCAGTTCTCTGAAAATCTCCGGAGAGAAGCTTGGAATTCCCTTGTAAGTCATCATTTCACCCTCGCTCAGGGTGTCACCTATCTTGAAGTTGCCGGTGTCATAAAGACCCACTACGTCCCCGGGAAAAGCCGAGTCAATCGTTTCTTTGTCCTGAGCCATGAAGCTGGTAGGGTTGGCAAAGCGCACATTTTTGTTGAGCCTCACATGGTGATAAAACTTGTTACGCTCAAACACACCGCTGCACACCCTGAGGAAGGCGATCCTGTCACGGTGGCGGGGATCGAGGTTGGCATGTATCTTAAAAACAAAGCCCGAAAAGTTCTTTTCTGTGGGAAGCACCTCACGAAGGTTGGTGTTTCTTGGCAAGGGTGTTGGAGCAATTTCGATGAAGGTGTCGAGCAGCTCCTGTACGCCGAAGTTGTTCAAGGCACTGCCGAAAAAAACCGGAGCCAGAAGCCCGTCCAGATAGTTCTCCTTATCAAACGGCTCATAGGCCATTTCTACCAGCTCTGCATCTTCTCTCAACGTATCTGCATCTTTGCCTATGATCTCTTCCAATTTGGGGCTTTGGAGATCCGAAAATGATACAATGTCTCGCTCAACGGCAGTCTTGTTGGCGTTGAAGAGGTTGAGGTGCTTTTTATACAGGTTGTATACTCCTTTAAAATCCGACCCATTGTTGATAGGCCAGCTGAGGGGACGCACTTTGATGCTCAGTTTGTCCTCCAGCTCGTCCATGAGCTCAAAAGGGTCTTTGCCTGGTCGATCCATTTTATTCACAAACACAATCACTGGCGTGTCTCGCATTCGGCACACACTCATGAGTTTTTCGGTTTGCTCTTCCACGCCCTTCACAGAGTCCACCACAAGTATCACACTGTCGACGGCCGTTAGCGTCCGGTAGGTGTCTTCTGCAAAGTCTTTGTGACCGGGAGTGTCCAGCAGATTGATCTTTATGCCTTTGTATTCGAAGCCCATCACCGAGGTAGCCACGGAAATACCACGCTGCTTCTCTATCTCCATAAAGTCGGAGGTGGCGGTCTTCTTAATTTTGTTGTTCTTAACGGCTCCGGCTGACTGAATAGCACCACCAAAAAGAAGTAGCTTCTCCGTCAAAGTGGTTTTCCCCGCATCGGGGTGACTGATAATGGCAAATGTTCTGCGGCGATCTAATTCTGCAGTGTTCTTCATACAACTCCTTAACTATTCGTGATTTACTCTGGATTTGGTGGATAAAAAGGCCTCATTCACAAAGATTTTGCAAATATAAGTCTTTAAAGACAAGGGATCGACATGCGCTGTGATAAATAGGAACTTACACTAGTGTCCGCTTTTTTGAATATAGTTCAGAAGGGTCTTTTTCAATGAGGCAATTTCCTTTTGGGAAGAATCCACCGCTGCTGCTTTCTCTGCTATCAGTTGTCCCAGCGTGTTGATGGCGGCCACCAGCTCTTCATCTTCAAAGGTGGTATCTTTATCGGCACTTCGGGCCTTCGACTTTTCCAGCTTAGCTATGAGCTTCTGTCTTTTTGCTACGGCCCGTTGATGATCGGCGCTGGTTTTTCTGGCTTGTTTTTCGGCGGCAACTATCAGTTGCTGGATATAGTCACCATAGAATTTTGACTTAAACTCCTCCATAAAATTCTTTGTCTGTTGCATGTACTCTTTCCGTGTCGACGCAACCATATTTACACTGTTCAGCACAAGCGTTAACCTGGAAGAATTACCATCAACCTTTATTTCGGAAAACATTTCTATTGGCACATTTGACGAGCCTTTTTCCGGCGGCACTGAAAGTTTCCAGTAAGTCTTTCGGTTTTTTACCCTGGCTACGGTTTTAAGGTACCGCCACCAGCCCTTTTTCAGGTTTTTTGGAGGGAAGTCGAACTGGGCAACATAACCAGCGTGCTTGTCGCTGCCAATTGTAAGGGAAGCCGATGTCACTGCCGGGCCGAAATCAGGTATGGCATTTGAGCTGGCCCCGGCATTTTTACTTTGAGCCGACAAGCCCCCTGCTGAAATGAAGATAATTAAAACAGAAAGCAGGAATATGCAGTTTTTCATTCAAACACCATTTCTTAACTAACGCAAATGTTGGCTAAAAATGCGTAATTAATACGGAAGTTGAAAAGTGAATTATACAGAGATAACCAGCAGCAACTGCATCAAGAATGAGAGAGACAACGAAAGGCAAAATACTTGTGACGGGAGGAAGCGGCTTAATTGGCAGCCGGCTAAGTGAGTTGCTGACACAGGCTGGGTATGAAGTGGCCTGGCTGAGCAGATCCTCCGGAAAGGCCGACAAGTACAAAACCTATACATGGGATATTGGAAAGGGCGAGATACAAGATGGTGCCCTGGAAGGCGTTGAGGCTATTGTCCATTTGGCTGGTGCTGGTGTAGCTGATAAGCGCTGGACGGAAGCAAGGAAAAAGCTGATACTTGAAAGCAGAACGAAGTCGACGGCACTGCTCATGGAAAAGCTCTCGGCTCTAGAACGGAAACCGAAAGTATTTATTGGCGCTTCGGCAATTGGCTATTATGGCGCCGATACTGGCGACACTATAATTGATGAAAAGTCACCAGCTGGCGACGATTTTCTTGCCCAGGTGGTAAAGTCTTGGGAAGCATCATCAGCCCCCGTTGAAGGCATGGGAATCAGGAGGGTGCTTATCCGGGTGGGAGTGGTGCTGAGTGCCAGTGGCGGTGCACTGCCGCAACTGCTGGCCCCGCTTAAATTTGGGTTCGGTGCTCCTTTGGGAACTGGCAGGCAGTGGATGAGCTGGATTCATATCGATGACCTTTGCCGCTTGTTTCTGGAAGCCATTGAGAATACTACTTACTCTGGAGTCTATAATGGAGTGAGCCCGTCGCCGGTCACCAATAAAGAAATCACGAAGGAGGCCGCCAGGGTATTGAAAAAACCGCTTTGGCTGCCGCCGGTTCCTGGCTTCGTTCTGAAAGTGGCGCTTGGTGAAATGGCGCAGATTGTCCTGGGTGGCAGTAAGATTTCTTCGGAAAAAGTGGATGAGATGGGATTCAAGTTTGATCATACCCACCTCAACAGTGCTTTGAAGAACATTTTGCTGAAATAGCTTTTTGCCACCGCCAATGAGCAAATCATGTTTTCGCCTTCGTTTTAATTGTGTCGATTTAAACGTATTTTTGCGTTTTGGCAATTCTGTACTGCCCCCAAGAACATAAGAGTATGCGTAAATTCATCATGTTGCAGCTTTGGCTCGGCATCCTTATCATCGGCGGCTATTTTGTTTACAAGCGCACCACGGGCAAAGATGAATACCTGACGCCGCCGCCCGCTTCCATGGAAACAGTGCCTTTGGAGGTGACGCTGCCCGACAACTATGTAAAAGTATTCGAACTGCCTGATACTTTGAGTTTCGCAGGAGAGCCGGTGCCGTTACATATGACCGATGTGAGGGAAAGACTTGACAGGGAAATACATGTCAACTCCTACTGGCACAGCAGCACGATCTTCCTTATCAAACGATCCAACCGCTGGCTGCCTTTGCTCGAAGAGCTACTTGAGGAAAATGGCATCCCCACAGATTTTAAGTATTTGTCGGTGATAGAAAGCGGTCTTGAGAATGTTGTTTCTCCGAGGCAGGCAGTAGGTTTCTGGCAAATACGAGAAGGTACCGGAAATGATTTTGGCCTCGAAATTAACCGGGAAGTTGATCAGCGATATGATCCGATTGCCTCAACAGCTGCCGCAGCAAAATACTTGCTCAAGGCAAAAGAGAAGTTTGGGGACTGGACAAATGCAGCAGCCTCTTACAACATGGGTATGAAAGGTCTGTCCGATGAACTTGAAGAGCAGAAGACAAACTCCTACTACGACTTGCTCTTGAACGAAGAAACTTCCAGATACATGTTCCGTTTGTTGGCCATCAAAGAAATTCTTGAGCACCCCAAGAAGTATGGGTATGATATTCCGCAGGAGTTACTGTACCCTGTGATTCCGCTCGACACATTGCGGGTTACGGAAGACATACCTAGCCTCGTTGACTTTGCCCAGGCGAGAGGCTTGTCATACAAGGAACTCAGACTGCACAATCCGTGGTTAAGGAGGGGTGCTTTAAATGTCAGGAAAGGAAAAAGCTATTTGCTCAGGCTACCGAAGGGGCATCTTGAAGTACTGCCATCCAACAGTAAAGCCGATGCACTGAATTCCGGAAATTGATTTATTTAAAAACATTTTGTATCCATCAACAGCATGCCAAAAGATACTTTAAAAGCACCACAACCCACAAAAGAAAGCAATGGGGAGCAGTTGGTGAATGGGGCCACAGATGGTATTGACTTTCTCGAGATTTTCGGAGCCAGGGAGCACAACCTGAAAAACATTGACCTGAGATTCAAAAGAAATCAGTTGGTGGTCATTACGGGCATTAGTGGTAGCGGTAAGTCATCTCTGGCGTTTGACACAATCTACGCAGAAGGCCAGCGCCGCTACATGGAAAGCTTCAGCGCCTACGCACGTTCGTTCATTGGTGAGCTTGAGAGACCCGATGTGGACAAAATCAATGGACTTAGTCCGGTCATTTCGATTGAACAAAAGACCACCTCTAAAAACCCTCGTTCTACAGTAGGTACGGTTACTGAAATTTATGATTTTCTTCGTTTGCTTTATGCCAGGGCAGGTGACGCCTATTCTTACCTCACAGGCAAGAAAATGACCAAGCAAAGTGAGGATCAAATCATCAGGCAGATTCTTAAACAATACGATGGCCAAAAATTGGCTATCCTCGCTCCGGTTGTCAAAGGCCGAAAAGGGCACTACAGGGAGCTTTTTCAGCAAATCAGGAAACTGGGCTTTTCAAGGGCCAGGATAGATGGTGCCTTGGAAGAGATCACCCCCAAGATGCAGTTGGATCGTTACAAAACCCACGACATCGAAATTGTGATCGACCGGGTGGTTGTAAGTGAGAAAGACGCCAGTCGCATTACCCAGTCTACCAAGACAGCAATGACGCAGGGCAAGGGGGTAATGATGATTTTGCTGGAAGATGGAAACGTGGCTCATTTTTCCAAGACACTGATGGACCCTGAGACGGGGCTTGCCTATGATGATCCGGCTCCAAATACCTTCTCCTTCAATTCCCCCTACGGTGCCTGCCCGGACTGCAATGGCCTGGGGGTCATTCAGGAAATATCCAGAGAGTCGGTCATGCCCGATCCCAATATCAGCATTAGCCGGGGAGGGATAGCACCCTTGGGTGAATACCGGGATATATGGATTTTCAAGAAGCTGGAGGTTATTCTCAAAAGACACAGGTTAAGCCTGGCCACGCCAATTAAAAACATCCCTGAAGAGGCGTTGAAGATAATACTGTTTGGCGACGACGAACCTGTAGCAGTTGCTTCTGTCAAATACCCCGGCACAGAATGGAACACCAAGTTTGAGGGCATCATCAATTTCCTTGAAAAGCAAAAGGACGGCGGCTCCGACAAAATGCAGCAATGGGTGGATGAATTTACAGTTAGTACCATCTGCCCGTCCTGCCAGGGTGCCCGGCTTAAAAAGGAAGCACTGCACTACAAAATCGACAACAAGAACATTTCCGAGCTGTCTTTTATGAACATCACCCAGCTTTCGGAATGGTTCGAGGGGCTGGAAACCCGGTTGGACGAGCGGCAGAACATCATAGCAGCCGAGGTATTGAAGGAAATCAGGAAGCGAATCGGCTTTTTGCTGGACGTTGGCCTGGATTACCTGAACCTGGACCGGCCCCTGAGAACGCTTTCCGGAGGAGAAGCGCAGCGTATTCGACTTGCAACACAAATAGGTACTCAGCTGGTCGGTGTGCTGTATATTCTTGACGAGCCAAGCATTGGCTTGCACCAGCGTGACAACGTGAAACTGATCAAGGCGCTGAAAGACCTCCGGGATCTTGGCAACACCGTCATAGTGGTGGAGCACGACCGTGATATGATGATGGAAAGTGACTTCCTCATTGATATCGGGCCGGGAGCTGGAAGGCACGGTGGCCAGGTGGTCGCTGCTGGCACACCTCAGGAGGTTTTAGAAAGCAATTCGCTAACAGCCGGTTATCTCAACGGAATTAACAAGATCGCTGTACCGAAGGAAAGAAGAAAAGGAAAGGGCGAGAGCATTGTACTGAAAGGTGCCACGGGCCACAACCTGAAAAATGTAACACTCACTTTGCCAATTGGCAAGATGCTCTGCATCACCGGGGTGTCAGGCAGTGGCAAGTCTTCGTTGATCCACGAAACGCTTTTCCCTATTCTCAGGAAGCATTTTTACGGCAGCAGATCCGAACCCCTTCCTTATGCCGAAATCAAAGGCGTTGAACATATCGATAAAGTAATAGAAGTGGATCAGGCGCCTATTGGCAGAACTCCACGATCAAATCCAGCCACTTATACCGGAGCCTTCTCAGATATTCGTCTGTTGTTCTCGAACCTTCCTGAGGCGAAGATCAGAGGCTACAAGCCGGGCCGCTTTTCTTTCAACGTAAAAGGTGGCCGTTGCGAAACCTGTGAAGGGGCGGGCATGAAAGTTATTGAAATGGATTTCCTCCCCGATGTGCATGTGCCGTGCGAAACATGCAAGGGCAAGCGCTACAACAGGGAGACGCTGGAGGTAAGGTTCAAGGGCAAGTCAATTTCAGACGTACTTGACATGACTGTGGAGCAAGCCGTAGAGTTTTTCGAGTTCCAGCCCAAAATCCTCAGACGGATTCAGACCTTGCACGAAGTCGGCCTGGACTACATCACATTGGGCCAGCATGCCACCACGCTTTCGGGCGGGGAGGCGCAGCGGGTGAAGCTGGCAACTGAGCTTTCGAAGAAAGACACGGGCAAAACGCTGTACATTCTTGACGAGCCCACCACCGGCCTGCACTTTAAAGACATCCAGCACCTGATTGACGTGCTGAACAAGCTTGTGAACAAAGGCAACACAGTCCTGATCATTGAGCACAACCTGGATGTGATCAAAGTAGCCGATCACGTCATTGATCTGGGACTTGAAGGCGGCGATAAAGGTGGTAAGATACTTGTGGAGGGTACACCCGAAGAAGTGGCAAAAAAGCAGGTAGGGTATACGTCTAAGTTTCTGAAGGAAGAACTCGAACGGGTTTAAATAAAAAATCCCACTGAAAAAACAGCGGGATTTCCACACCTAAACCTACCATGTGTTACCCCGATGAACCGGGGTAAACCACCTACTTAAACTAACTACTAACCTTTATGTTTTAGTCTTCCAACATGTAGTAGCTGTTTCCAGCGTACTCCATCAGGAACTCACTTTTCTTTATTAACGATCTTTCTTTTGAAGAAGGATCTTTTTCCAACACCTCCTGAAGTGGCTGCTCCAGCAACACATTCCAGCTTTCGTCAAACACTACAATTTTATCCTGCAACACAGGAATGTCTTTGACACTTAATTCGTTATTGAGGCTGTTGATGATTTCTGCGATCTCCGCCTGCGAGAGCTTGTAGGGATTCTTAGCTACAAGGTCGCTCGTGAAGATGCTTCCTATCAAGACTATACCTGCAATGCTCAAAAAAATACTTTTCATAATTTTGGTCTTTTCCAATTCTTTAACAATGTTCTGTTTCTTGGTTCTGACCAAAATGAACGCAAAATTATATTCTTTGTTTCTTATTTTTACAGAACATATTAATGAAGTGGTGCGTTCTGAGGTAAGAAAAGTGAGCGAACTTCAGAAAATGAGACAGACTTACGCCAGTTTTATTCGAAAAGTACAATTTATAGACTGATGATCCTCACCAAATTAGCTATGAAGAGGGACCTAAGAGGGGAATATTTTAAGAACTAAGGCAGCCACAATATCAAAACAATAATTGTTGAAATTTAAAAAGAACAGAATATAATTCTGGTATAATTTAGCAAAAAAATAGAACAATTATAAGAAGTTAGTCAATGTACCTTTATCTCCTATTATGTCAGAACAAATAAAAAAATCGGGCGATATCATGATTCCTCAGACCTCCAAAAAACGAGTGGTAATCATCGGAGGAGGATTCGGAGGCTTAAAAATAGCGAAAGGTTTAAGGAAAAAAAACTTTCAGGTAGTTCTTTTTGATCGACACAACTACCACACTTTTCAACCTCTCCTTTATCAGGTGGCTACTGCAGGGCTTGAACCCGACTCTATCGCAGGTCCTTTGAGAAAGCGACTTAAGAATTTTAAAGACTTCTACTTTCGAATGGCCACGGTTGAGTCTGTCGACACATCTAGGAATTGTATAATTACAGAGATTGGAGAACTGACCTATGATTACCTTGTCATAGCTAACGGGTCGCTCACAAACTATTTCGGCGACAGTGAGCTGGAGAGGAATGTTTTTCCGCTCAAGCAAATACCCCATGCACTCAACCTGAGAAGCCAGCTTTTGCAGTCATTTGAGAAAGCTGTGTTGCAATCTGACACGGAAGAGAAGCAAAGCCTGATGAACTTTGTGATCGTAGGGGGCGGCCCCACGGGAGTTGAGCTGGCAGGGGCGCTTGGAGAACTGAAATTACATGTGCTGCCCAAGGACTACCCGGAAATCAACTTCAAAAAGATGATGATCTATTTGGTGGAGGGTCTGCCAAGGCTGCTCAATGGCATGAGCCATGAGGCGGGAGAAAACGCTTTCAACTACCTTAAGCGATTCGATGTGCAGGTGTTGGTTGATAAGCGCTTGAAGTCCTACGACGGGAAAACCGTCGTGTTGGATGACGGCATGAGCATCCCGGCAAGTACGCTGATTTGGGCGGCCGGTGTAAAAGGCAACATTTTGCCCGGAGTAGCAGATGCCTCTGTTTTCAAAAGCCGCATCAAAGTAGATGAGTATTGCAAGGTGATTGGCACCGACAATGTTTATGCCATTGGCGACGTGGCCTATTTCCCGACAGAGGCCTACCCAAATGGCTTGCCCATGCTGGCGCCTGTGGCCATTCAGCAAGGAACCTTACTGGCAAAGAACCTGGTCAACCTCGACAAGGGGAAGGAAATGAAGAAATTCGAGTACCTTGATAAGGGCAGCATGGCCACCATTGGACGAAACAAAGCTGTTGTCGACTTGCCTGGCAACATAAGAATGAAAGGATTCATCGCCTGGTGGGTTTGGATGTTCATTCACCTGCTGTCCATTATTGGCTTCCGCAACAAGTGGATCGTGCTGAGCAACTGGATATGGAATTATTTCACGTTTGACCGAAGCACAAGACTTATCATAAGGCCTTATGTGAAGAAACCTGCCAGGCAAGAAAAAGAACCTGAGAAGGAGGAAGTTACCTCCCGTTGAAAGGGCCCGCTAACGGTTTGAAATTGAGAAACACTCCACTTAACCGGAATGTATTAGACCAAGTGTGGATTTTATTTATATTTCGCCCATAAGATGATCAATAAGAGGCGGATATATTGGATTTGTCAGATTGGTGGATGGTCGATTTACGGCTTCAGCAATTTGTTTTTGCTGTCTACTGCAAAAACACTCACGCTATCCGACATCACCGGACAAATCATTTCGACCGCTTTCTATATTCTTATTACGCACTTTTTAAGAATACTGATGATCAGGCGGAATTGGCTGGGCAATTCATGGCCAATTCTTATCCCAAAGGTGATATTTGCCACATTTCTGGTAGGCATTATCGACTACTTCTTTCTATTGGCTCTTCAGTACAGCCTGGGCACGTTGATGAAGAGTGATTTCAGTTTTGAGACAATGAGTGCGAACGTCCTCATCTCCTGGACACTCACCTTTATTTGGGCGTTGATTTATTTTACCTTTCATTATTTTGAGAGGTACAACAAGTCTCTTCAGTTTGAAGCAACCATCAACGAAATAGAGCTCAACAACCTGAAGTCGCAGCTGAACCCGCATTTTATATTCAATGCCCTCAATAGTATCAGAGCCCTTGTTGACGAAAACCCGTCGAAATCGAAAATAGCCATCACACAGCTGTCGAACATACTGCGATATTCCCTGATTCTCGACAAAAAGAAGCTTATCCCTTTTCAGGACGAGCTTCAAACAGTAAAGGATTACCTTGCGCTGGAAACCATCCGATTCGAAGAAAGACTTAAGACAGAATTTCAAATCCATCCCGATTCTTACCTTTACATGGTGCCGCCCATGATGATTCAAACGCTGGTTGAGAATGGAATTAAACATGGCGTGTCCAACCTTAAGCACGGCGGACATATTAAGGTGACCACGGAAGTGAAAAACAACACCCTCATGGTGCAGATCAGAAACAGCGGGTCGTACAAGAATGGGGTGGTGAGTCCCAACGGTGGATATGGTCTGCAAAATACCAAGCGCCGATTGAAGCTTATTTACGGAAGCGGCGCCTCCTTTAAAATTGCGAACGAGGGTACAAATATGGTTTTGACTGAACTAAAATTTCCTGAAACAATTTAATTACTGATAATAGATCTAGACATGAGAGCACTGATAATCGACGACGAGAGGTTGGCACGGAAAGAGCTAACAACTTTACTGAGCGTACACAAAGACATTGAACTGATAGGAGAAGCCGTCAATGCTGATGATGCGTTTGAAAAAATCAACACCATGCAGCCAGACCTGATTTTCCTGGATATCCAAATGCCGGGCAAAACTGGATTTGAGCTTCTTGAGAGCCTGGAGAGAGTGCCAAAGGTTATATTCACCACGGCGTACGATGAATTTGCTATCAAAGCGTTTCAGTACAATGCGCTTGATTATTTGCTAAAGCCCATTCAGCCGGAACGATTGAATGAAACCGTTAAGAAACTGTTCAACGAAGGAGTAGCGCAAGGCGAGGAAGACCTGTCAGGTTTGCCGCAGAAAAAACTTGGCGCCACCGATCAGGTATTTGTGAAGGATGGCGACAAGTGCTGGTTTGTCAGGCTCTCAAACATCAGGTTATTTGAATCCGATGGCAATTACATAAAGGTCTATTTCGATAACTTTAAGCCCATGATTCATAAGTCGCTCAACGCTCTTGATGAACGATTGGATGACAGAACTTTCTTTAGGGCAAGCCGCAAGCACATTGTAAATCTTGACTGGGTGGAGTCTATCGAGCCCTGGTTCAATGGTGGGCTAATGGTGCAGCTAAAAGGCGGTGAAAAGGTGGAGGTGAGCAGGAGGCAGGCTGCCAAGTTCAAAGACATGATGTCTTTGTAAGCTACTGCTTCACAATATTGATAATCTCCTTTTCGATGTGCCAGTCCTTGGCAAGGTTTAACATAGCGGTGGCCTCCATTTCAGTGAGGTAGCCCTTTTTGTCATTGTCCTGCCACACGGAAAGGAGGTATTTTATCCTTTTTTCTTTCTCAAGTTTGCTTATCACCTTGTTTAGGTATTCTCTGGAGCGGTCGAAGGCAGAAAGATAGTCCTCGGCAATAAAAGTATTGGCCCATTGCAACTCATCAAACGCATCAAGCGATTCGGCTGAGTCGTTCAGCATGTTTTGCTCATCTTCATCTAGTCCATGGTAATGGAAGATAAGCGACTTAAGAAGCATAAAGGCCTTTTTCTCTTCTTTTTCCATTTTAATCCTAAGGTGTCCGGCAATCAATCTCTCTTTTGCTCACTACAGCATAAGTTGAGAAGTGATTTCATCTGCAAAAAGTTTGCCTTTTTTTGTTAAATATAGTGTACTATCGGTTGTAAATAATAACTCCTCCTTGTGAAGAAGCGAAAGCTCCCTCTCTTTTTCCTTCAAAAGGTCAACACCGAACTTTGTACCGGCCAGTTCAAGGCTGGTGCCCCACATGGTTCTAAGCGTGGTCAGCAGGTACTCGTTGAAAGCCTGATTAGCCTCCAGCACCTCCATCGTAGTCGGAATTTTACTTTCGCCGAGCGCCTTGATGTAGGCGGCATTGTTGGCGACATTATACTGCCTGCTTACGCTATTGTAGGAGTGAGCACTTGGGCCAATGCCCAGATAGGGCTTTTGCTGCCAGTAGGCAGTGTTGTGTTTCGAATACCGCCCGGGCATGGCAAAGTTGGAAATCTCGTATTGCTCATAGCCGGCGCTTTCCAAAACTGAAACCAGCATTTCAAATTGCTCAGCAGCAAAATGGTCGTCTATAGGGGCCAGCTTGCCCGTTTTTTGCCATTGGCCAAAGGCTGTTTTTTCTTCTATGGTCAGGCAGTACGCCGAAATGTGCGGAACATTTAATTCAATCGCTTTTTGCAGATCATTTTGCCACAATGAGTGATGTCCGAAGGGCACGCCATAAATCAGGTCGATGCTGATGTTCTCAAAACCGGCCTTTTGTGCAAGCTCCACGCATTTCAGCGCCTGGCTGCTACTATGCGACCGGTTCATAAATCTCAGGTGTTCATCCCAAAACGATTGAATCCCGATGCTCAGCCTGTTGACGCCAAGTTTCTTGAAAGTGTCAAGCTTAGCTGTTGTCAAATCCTCCGGATTAGCTTCTAGTGTCACTTCCGCCACCTGCGTCCACTCAAAGCTTTCTTTTAATGCGCCAAAAACCTGCTGCAAGTCGCCCTCGTCAAGCAGCGACGGTGTTCCACCGCCTAAATAGACGGTTTCTATGGCTTCATTGTTTAAATACCCTTTTTGAAGCGTAATTTCATGGCAGATTGATGCAATGAGGTCACTTTTTAACTTCAGCGACGTGCTGAAATGAAAGTCGCAATAGTGACATGCCTGCGAACAAAAAGGAATATGAATGTAAATTCCGGCCAAGAGCGTTTACTTTATCCAGCAAAACTAAGCAAAACATTGGGGAGACTCGCAAGCTACCTGTTGGCATGGGGGGCGTTAGCTTTTTTCGGCACCACCGAAGCGATGTCGCAGGTATACACAATAAACATTCAACCTGCCGACACACTGGCCAGCTATGCCCTAAAAACCCTGGACAACAGAAAATTTACCGACTCTGTTCAGGTAGTTTCAACCCTTAGCCAAATTACCTCGAAGCTCAGGCTCGACGGATACATCTTCGCTGATTTTCATGACCTTCGTTGGAAAGGTGATACGGTCAACGGATTTCTGTCAGCAGGCAAAAAGCAATACTTGTCTCTTCGAAACGCCAGGAACGGCAAACAATATTCATCCTGGAGAAGCCTTCAAAATAAAGCAGCTTTCACCGCAGATCTTAAGTTGTACCTCAACAACGGCTACCCTTTTGCCCGCCTCTACTTCACGGAAGCTGTGTTTTCGCACGACACGCTTAGGGCTACGCTTGAGGTGGAGAAAGGGCCGCAGATCGTGTTAGACTCACTGGCGATACGAGAAAAAGGCAAGACCAAGGCCAGTTTCCTTCAAAAGTATCTTTTTATAGCTGCAGGTACTCCTTATTCTGAAAAGGCCTTTCAAGGCATCGCTTCCAGAATTAATAACAGCGGATATTTAAGAACTTCATCAAGCCCGCAGGTAGAGTTTTACGCCGGCAAGGCGAGAGTCAGCCTCGCTGTCGACGAATTGAAGGTCAACCAAATCGACGGAGTCATTGGGTTTTTGCCGGATCAAAACTCCGAAACGGGCAAGCTGCTGCTAACCGGTCAGGTCGAAACCGACTTGCACAACCTGTTTGGGACCGGCAAACATGTGTATTTAAACTGGCAGAACTTCAATGTGGCTTCTCAAAAGCTGGACGTAGCCTACGATCATCCTGTGCTGCTTGGCTCTCCGCTCGACTTTCATGGTGCTTTTCAACAACTCAAACAAGACTCCTCTTTTGTTACCAGGTCGGCCCAGGCTGGCTTTAAGCTTCCCATTGGCTATTTCCTGAAGTTTGGCTTTGGAGTAGACTTTAAGCAAAACAGCCTTTTGTCCGCTAATCGCATCAGCAGTGCGGAGAAATTGGCCAATGCCGATAGCCGCTTGAACCAGTACCAGGTGGGTATAACTTACACTCGGCTTGATGATATACTTCTGCCATCAAAGGGCATGTCCTCCGGACTGACAATGGGCGTTGGTCAAAAAGAGATAGTTAGAAATAGTATTGTTGATCCTGAGCTATACAGTGATGTCCAGCTCAAATCAATCCAGGCGACCATTGAGGGGTATCTCGAAAACTATTTGAAGCCAGCGAAGGCTGTTGTTTTTGCCCAGCAGGTGTATGTGGGCTCCATTCTCAATGAGCAGGTTTTCAGGAATGACCTCTTCAGGTTTGGTGGTTTGAGAAGGCTTCGTGGGTTCAACGAAAATCAATTTTATGGCCAGCACTATGGCGTGGGAGTGGCTGAGCTCAGGTTTTTGTTTCAGGAGGAAAGCTATTTCGTCACATTTGCTGACCAGGGAATTATTAGCAGTGAAGTGGGTAGCTGGGTGTATGCTGCTGGGGTAGGAGGGGGCATGGTATTGAAAGTCAACAACGGGATTTTCAGACTGATGCTTGCTGTGGGAGGCACCAAAGGGCAGCCGATGGACGTAACTCAGCCCAAAGTTCATTTCGGCTTTGTCAACCGGTTTTAGCAAGTGCGGCGCAGCAAGGCTGAGTTAAAAAACCCAAGTGTTTTGCTTATACAATTTAAGCTATCATTTTTGTGACGATATGTTCGCCCATGAGTAAATACCATTTTCTGCTACTTCTTCTTTCCTTTTTTGGCTTGAGCAAGGCTTCCGCACAGGAGAGTGGCGCAACCAGGCGGATTCTGGAGGAGAGATGGTTCTATAGCACAGAATCCAACAGTTTTGAACCTTCTTTCAAAGCCACTTTGCCCGATCCGGCACTTGTCGGGTTTTATATCCAGCTAAACGGCGATTACCTCCATTTTTTGAGGATATGTGCACCGATTGGCACAGCTGTTTGGGTGGATAGCCAGCTTATACTTGGCGAAACACAGGAAGATTGCTTTCAGCTGGATTTAGGCGAATGGCGAAGCCAGTTTGCCAGGGATTCTGTTTTTGTTGTGCTGCACAAAGACACGGGTTTGCTGGCATCGGCTGACATAACAGCAATCGCTCATGAGGAAAGCAGCGGGACGAATGACAAAGTAATTCTTCCTGTCAAGCGTTCTATCGACAAGAGAGATCATTTTATACTCTTGTTTACAATTGCCTTCTTAGTCACTACGGGTTTCTTCCGGCTGCAGTTCTCTCGTATTTTCCGATCTTTTATCGACCTCAACAGGGTGCTCAGCTTCAGAGTAAGGGATGAAATGGTGAGCGGTTTTCGGCTCCTTTCCACTCCTTCCATCACCATACACATGCTGGTTAGTATGCTGGCCGCATTCTTTTTGACTATCGGCCAGTCTTACCTGTCTACGGAGGCCGCCAGTGCCCCAACGCTATCAAACTATATTAGCGAATGGGCTGTTTATGCATTGCTTATATTGGCATTCCTGTTGTCGAAGAGGTTCCTCATCCAAATTTTTGGAGAGATCTTCCAAATGAGAGGAGCCATCTATCTACAGGTTTTTGAATATCTCCGCACCATTTTTATACTGCTTAGTATCGCACTTTTCGTCTACGTGCTCTTTTTCTATCTTTTCGGAACAGCGTCACAGTGGCTTATTAGTAATATGGCCGGTTTTGCAATAGCCTTCCTAATTTCCGTCATGCTTTTAATGTTTTATAAATTAGCTTTTGAAACCCGCTATCAAAAACTTCATTTATTTTCATATCTTTGCGCCACCGAAATATTACCAGCGATTCTTTTGATCAAATGGATGTTTTTTTGATCGAAAGTGTAGCAGTCACTCAAAACAGGAAATAGCGCAGATATGATCTTGGAAGATAAGAGTAGGCTTAAAAAGGTATCAAGTATCTTAGTTTCTCAGCCAAAACCTTCTGACCCAAATTCCCCATACTTCAAACTTGCAGAGCAATATAATATTAAGGTTGACTTCAGGCCATTTATAAAAATTGAGCCAACCAATATTAAAGAGTTCAGGCAGCAGAAAGTGGATATTTTGGCGCACACAGCCGTGATATTTACCAGCCGAAATGCTGTTGACCACTTTTTCAGACTCGCTGCAGAAAGCAAGATTGAGATACCAGCTGACATGAAATATTTTTGTATTTCAGAACAAACAGCAAACTATCTCCAGAAGTATATCGTCATCAGGAAGAGAAAAATCTTTACTGGCCTTCGCACAGCGACTGACCTGATAGAGATTATCAAAAAGCACAAAAACGAAAAATACCTTTTCCCGTGTTCCGACATAAGGAAGGAAGACATCCCTGTTTTTCTTGAGGAAAATGGGTACAAGTTTTCTGAGGCTATCATATACAAGACTGTAGCAAGCGACCTCTCAGATCTTGAGGATGTTTACTACGACATATTGGCTTTCTTTAGCCCATCAGGGATCAACTCCCTGTTTGTCAACTTTAAGGATTTTAAGCAAAACGACACACGAATTGCGGTATTTGGCCCTACAACGGCAAAAGCCGCCAGAGATGCGAACCTGGTGCTCGACATTGAAGCGCCTCTTCCCAATGCCCCTTCTATGACTGGTGCCATTGAGCTCTATATTAAAATGGCAAACGGATTAGTGTAGCTTGAGCTAAGGTTGGCAGGCTTTCAGGTTGTTGTAGAAAGTACTTTAGCTTTTACGCTAGTTTAACTACCTTAACGGCAACGAATAAGCTGCATGAGAAACAAATTGTTTTTTATTATTCTTCTGGCGGGTGCTGGTTACACAGCTTCCGCACAACAAGATGCTCATTTTAGCCACTACATGTTCAACCAGGCCCTTTATAACCCAGCCTGGCTGACGCAGGAGAAAAGCGGCTATGTGTCTGCCCTGCATCGAACGCAGTGGGCTGGTTATGCAACTTCTTTCGACGGATCTGGTGGGGCCCCCACTACACAGCAGTTCAACTTCGGTATGCCGCTGGCGACTATGCCCGGCGCAGTTGGCGTAACAGCCATTCACGATCAGCTTGGGCCGTTGACCAACGTGCACCTGCAGTTCCTGGGGGCTTACTACAAAAACTTTAACCGGGGAAGGGTCAGCATCGGTCTTCGCCCTTCATTGGTCATGCAAACCATAGACTTTGATCAGTGGAGATTTGTTGACCCGAACGATCCACTTAACAAGGGAGGCCGGGAGTCTCAGCTTAGGCCAGACCTTAGCTTCGGAGCCATGTATTCCAACACCGATTTTTATCTTGGAGTAGGCATCAACCATATTTTGTCGCCTTCTTTTGATTTCGGAATTGCACAAATAGAAAACAGGCTTGAAAGATCAGTTAACCTGATGGCCGGCTACTCCTTTAAGCCCACTTACAATCTGGAAGTGAGTCCAAGCGTTCTTGTCAGGTCTACCTTCAAAACATTTACTTTTGATGCAAGCGCCATTGCTACCTACCAAAATAAACTTTGGGGAGGCTTGGGCTTCAGGGAGTCTGAAGCTATGATTGTACTTCTGGGGTATAACTTCCTCAAGGACGGCATCTTGAAAGTCGGATATTCTTTTGACTATGTAATAGAAAGCAGAGAGGCAAAACAGTCGACCTCTCACGAAGTTTTTGTCAGATACAAATTAGGGGGGCTCACCGGCGGAGGCGGAAAGAAAATCATCCGCACACCGAGGTTTAGGTTCTGATAGCGGAAGCTTTTTACTGCCCGAAGAGGATTATTTGTGAAACAAAACAGGGGTAATTAACGGAATTATTCTTTTTTTTGTTAAAATTGCGTTAACCGACTCTAAAAAAATTGGTATAAAAGACCTTAATGATAATATTTGTAAACTTTGTGTTGTTTTATAGTTGCAGGATTTTTTATAAACTAGGTGTTATGAATAAAAAGAGTGTTGTAAAAAACTTAGCTCTTCTGATTATTTTTGCTGTCGTGTCACAATCGTGTGGGCTACTTGGCCTTGGCGGTGGTGGGTATGACGACAGAGGAGAGCTTGTGGGTGTTCCTGACCGGGAAGGTTGGGAGATGACGATACCATTTGGAATGGTGTCAGTACCTCCGGGTACTTTTCACATGGGACAGGCGGACGAAGATGTGGCTGCTACGCAGATCAACTTCAACAAGCAAATCACAATCGGTGGTTTTTACATGGATGATACTGAAATTACCAATAATGAGTATCGTCAGTTTGTTGTAGCAATGTCCGAGGGATCAGAAGTAGACATGCCAGAGGGTATTACGCTGGAAGATATCTATCCCGATACTGCTGTTTGGGTAAGAGATTACACACACCATATGGGCGACCCTATGATGGTGTACTATTGGTCTCACCCTGCCTTTGACAACTATCCTGTGGTAGGTGTCGATTGGGAATCAGCGCAAGCATTTTGCGACTGGAGAACAGAGCATTTGAATTCCTATAGGGCAGACCAGGGCTTATTCAGGATGCCTAACTTCAGGCTCCCTTCTGAAGCCGAGTGGGAATATGCCTCAAGAGGCGGCAGAGATATGGCCAAGTATCCATGGGGTAACCCGTACATAAGAAATACGAAAGGGTGTCTTTTGGCCAACTTTAAGCCAGGCAGAGGTAACTATTTCGATGATGGATTCGCTTACACAGCACCGGTAGCAACGTTTTTTGCCAATGACTTCGGTCTTTATGACATGTCGGGCAACGTAGCCGAGTGGTGCGAAGATGCATTTGATGAGGCTTCAGTTCCGTTAGTGTGGGATCTGAACCCAACTTATAACGATGATAATGAACCTAGGAAAGTAATAAGAGGAGGATCGTGGAAAGACATCGCCTACTATCTTGAGACAGGTACAAGAACATTTGAATATAAGGACACTTCCAGAGCAAGTATAGGCTTCCGTTGTGCGATGACTTACCTCGGAAGGTCAGCTGGCAGTGAATTCTAAACACTAACCTAAACCCATTCTAAGAACTTAAATTTTTAAACAGATGAGCAAAAAAGGCGGATTTCAGGAGCTTCTCTTTTCAACAATAATGCCCAAAGTCTATGGTATTGGTGCTGCTGTCGTAATTGTCGGTGCCATGTTCAAAATCCTTCACCTTCCCGGTGCGAGTGAGATGTTGGGTATTGGACTTACCACAGAAGCAATCATTTTCTTTCTAAGTGCATTCGAACCGAAGCACAAGGAGGTAGACTGGTCAAAAGTTTATCCAGAATTGGCTGACGACTTCGACGGTGGCCCGGCAAGACCTAGACCAACTGCAGTTGCTGTGGGTGACGGAACAAGCCAAAAAATGGACAAAATTCTGGCGGAAGCTAAGATTGGCCCAGAGTTATTGGATAGTTTAGGAAAAGGCATGAGAGGCCTTGCAGACACATCTAACAAGATGGCTGCATTAGGCGAAGCATCAGTTGCGACCAACGAGTACGCAAATAATGTGAAAGCAGCTTCTAAGTCGTTGACGGACATGAACAAAGCTTATGCTACTACAGCTACAGCTATGACAGAGATGGCCAACGCTTCAAAGGATGCTAAAGAATATCATTCTCAGGTGCAAAGTGTAACTAAAAACCTTAGTGCGCTGAATGCAGTGTATGAGATGGAACTTCAGGATGCTAATACTCACCTGAAGGCGATGCAGAAGTTTTATTCAAACATAGGTACTGCCATGGAAAGCATTGCGCAGGCCGGTAAGGACACAGAGCAGTTCAAAGGTGAATTGTCTAAGCTTACAACGAATATTACGCAACTGAACAAAGTTTATGGCAATATGCTTACTGCCATGAAGGGTTAATTTATTTCTACTAACCACCAAAAAGTAAAACTATGGCTGGAGGGAAACAATCGCCGAGAGATAAAATGATCGGTATGATGTACCTGGTACTGACTGCACTTCTGGCACTGCAGGTAAGTAACAGTGTACTAGAGAAATTTGTTCTTATTAATATGAGCCTTGAGGCGACTGTCGTAGAGAAAGTTGCGGGGAATATAAGCACAATCGGCAGGATTGAAGCCGCTGTAACTGAATCTGGCGAAAGAGCTGACGACGTGGCGGTGCTCGAGAAAGCCAAGGCACTTCGTGAGGAGACTGAAAAAACGGTTCAGGAGGTTGAGGTATATAAGAATCGACTCATCGAAATTACAGGCAACAGGGACGAGCATGGACAACTTGTGGGCCAAAAGGATATTGATGCGGCTCCAGCCTTATTCATTAATGCGGGTGAAGGAGATGTGTTGAAGGAGAAGTTGAATAAATTCTCTGAATATCTTCGTCAAACTACTGGAGATGACTCATTTAAGGACATTGCTTTAGATGCGAAAGATGTGCCAGTATTCGCCAACGATCCGAACCAGAACACCAAAGGTTTTGCTGAGTTGAACTTTGGATCTAATACTCCTATGGTGGGCGCACTTGCCACCCTAAGTCAACTTCAAATGGAATTGATTGACTCGGAGGCAAGGGCACTTGAGACACTTGCAAGACAAGTGGGTGCAGCGGATCTTAAATTTGATCAAATTGTTGCTATGGTTCGGCCAGAGTCCAATATTGTGGCTGCTGGTACTAAGTTCCGGGCTGAGCTGTTTATTGCAGCATCGTCATCCTCTGCTAATCCTACCATGACAATTGATGGGAAAGAGATTCCAGTTGTAGGTGGAATGGGTCAGGTAGAATTTACTGCTACACCTGGAAACTACGTAAACGGACGGGCTGAGAAGTCGTTTGAGGCTGCTATTACAGTAAACTCAAGAGGCAAGGATACAACTTTCGTAAATACTGTGAAATACTTCGTTTCAAAGCCGGTTATACAAGTACAGTCTGCTTCATTGTCAGCTTTGTACTTGAATTGCGGTAACGAACTGAATATTCAGGTGCCCGCAATGGGAGAAGCATATGATCCTTCATTTAATGTAACAGGTGGTACTGCCACAAAAGATCCTTCAAAGAAAGGCTTTGTTACAGTTGTGCCTCAGGCAGCAAAAGTGGACATAGCCGTATCGAGTGGAGGAAACTTGATTGGAACAGAAACTTTCACGGTAAAGAGAATACCCAAGCCTGAAATAGTTGTGTATGACCGTGGTAGAGCGGTTGACATGAAAATGGGTGTGGCTCAGCCACCAAGAGCGCTTCAGTTGAGAGCTGAGCCTGATGAGTCTTTTCAGTCTTTGCTTCCGAACGATGCAAGGTTTAGAGTTACCGACTCGGAAATTGCATTGGTAAGAGGTGCGAGAGCTGTTGTAGTTCGCCGATTCCAGGGGCCAGACATCAACTTGGCTGATATAGCTGGCCAGGCAAGGAGTGGTGATGCGATAGTGATTGACATTAAGCAAGTACAACGTATGAATTTCAAAGGTGCCACAGAGGACTTTAACAACTATGGCCCTAGAATTCTTACAGTTCGAATACAATAAATTATACAGGTATGAAAAAGTTTGTTTATGTAATTGGTTTTGTTCTGTTTATCGCAGTCCTCTCTATGGGAGAATTGCAGGCGCAGGAGGCAAAGCCGGGGTATAACCCAAACTCGGAATTTCCGGTACATGAATCTCAGATCATGTTCAAGAAAGAGTTGTGGTGGAGAATGGATTTGCGTGAAAAGCAAAACCAACCTTTCTACGCTATCAATGGCGAACTGCCGACTCTTTTGATAAAGGCCGTAAAAGCGGGGTTGCTGTTTCCGTATATGAATGACTCCCTTACAAATAGAATGGGTAAGGAAATGTTTTTGGAAAACCTAAAGATGCCTGAAGAGGGCGGTGGGTTGACTGAAGAGGAGAAGGCGATGGGTTTCGGTGCCGATTCCGGTGCTAGTGACTGGGGTGCCAGTGACTGGGGCGGAGGTGGTGCGGCGCCTGCTGGTGGTGGCGCTGCTGCTGCGGCTCCTGCTGCATTGGAATTCAGTCCACGTGATTTCTCAATTTTTGAATTACGTGAGGATTGGTACTTTGACAGGAATCGTTCAAGAATGTATCACGATATTCAGTCGATAAGCATGTTTTTGCCTGCTGACAAGAACCCTGCTTTGTATGAGAAGCCAATCGCTTCATTTAGATACAAGGATATAGTGGAGCTGTTTGCAACCATGCCTGACGAAGCTGTCTGGTACAACGCTCAGAACATGGCAGAGCATAGAAAGATGTCGGATGCGTTTTTGCTGAGACTCTTTAGTGCCACGCTGGTTAAATATTCTAACCCTCAGGATCAGAGGATTATCGATGTGTATTCAAAGTCGCAGAAAGAAGGAGTCCTTGCTTCTCAGAGACTGGAGTATGAGCTGGTAGATTTCGAAAATGAATTGTGGGAGTATTAATTACTTTCAGTTATATACAAAAAGGGGCGTTAAGCCCCTTTTTTTGTGTCTGATGCCGTAAAGTGAACCTTAACGAGCAATGCCTTTTTTTGACCTATCAGGTTCGAAAGTTCAGTGATAGAAGCCTGCTTAATTTTTCGGACAGATTTCAGCTCACTCAACAGGAGGCTTCTTGTCTTTTCTCCGATACCGTCAATATCGTCGAGAGCAGATTTGGTTTGAGTTTTGGATCTCTTGGCTCTGTGGAACGTGATGGCAAACCTATGGGCCTCATCACGTAGTTGCTGGATGATTTTGAGGGACTCTGACTTTTTTGCCAGGTGGATCGGAATCGAGTCTTCCGGGTAATAGAGCTCTTCGAGTTTTTTGGCTATGCCGATGATAGGAACCTTGCCATAAATACCCAGCTCTTTCAGTGAGCTGACCGCCGCACTTAGTTGTCCTTTGCCACCGTCGATGATGATCAGATTGGCAAGAGGAAGACCTTCGTCAATAACCCGTTTGTACCGCCGGTAGACAATTTCACGCATGGAGCCAAAGTCGTCGGGGCCTACCACGGTTTTAATGTTGAAATGACGGTACTCTTTTTTGGCGGCCTTGCCATTGATAAAGCAGACCATTGACGCAACTGGGTGTGTGCCCTGAATATTGGAGTTGTCGAAACACTCTATCCTCATAGGTGTTTGCGTCAGCTTTAAATCCTCCTTCATTTGAAGGAGAACCCGGTTTTCCTTGGTTTGACTTTGGAGCTTTTGGTTGAAACGTTCCTTTTTGAAGAAGAGGGCATTTTTTACTGAAAGGTCAACTAGTTTCTTTTTGTCACCTATTGCCGGTTGCGTGATGCTCAGTGTTTCGTCGTAAAGGCTGACCTGTTTGTTGGTAAGGATTTCTTTGTTGCTGCTCTCATATTTGCTTCGCAGGCTTACCATTAGCAACTGTAGTATTTCCTCATCGGTTTCGTCAAGTTTTCTTTTTATCTCCAGCGTATCGGAAATATTGATAATGCCACCGTCCACCCTCATATAGTTGACAAACGCTGAGGACTCATCTGACACCAGCGTAAATACATCAGTATTGGTAATCTTGTTGCTGACAATCAATGACTTTGACTGGAACTTTTCGAGCAGGTCTAGCTTGTTCTTAAACTTTTGCGCTTCTTCAAACGCCAGCTGCTCGGCAGCGGTTTGCATTCTCTCTTTGAAGTAGTTTCTTACAACCGATAGATTGCCTTTCAGGGCCTCTTTTGATTGATTGATTTCTTCCAGGTAGTCATTGTGATCCTGTAGCCCCTCGCAGGGTCCCAGGCAGTTCCCTAAATGGAATTCAAGGCAGACCTTGAATTTCTTTTTTCTTATGTTTTGAGGAGAGAGGTCGAAATTGCATGTTCTTATCTTGTAGAGCTGACGAAGGAGCTGAAGTACATTCTTCATGGCCTTCACGCTGGTGTAAGGGCCGAAATATTCACCTTTCGTACGATCGACCTTTCTGGTGGAAATAATTCTCGGAAACTGTTCTTTCAGGATGACAATGTAGGGGAATGTTTTGTCGTCCTTGAGCAGGATATTGTACTTCGGCTGATTTTCCTTAATCAGGTTGTTTTCGAGAAGTAGCGCATCGAACTCAGAGTTGACGATAGTGAATTCTATTTCGGCAACCTCACTGACCATCTTGATGGTTTTCCGACTAAGCTGATTGGACCGGTTGAAATAGCTAGCTACCCGTTTTTTTAGGTCTTTTGCTTTTCCTACATAAATGAGCTTACCGTGTTTATTTTTGAACCTGTAGACACCGGGATCATGTGGAAGCAAGAGGACATCTTCCGTCTTGTAAGAGGTCAGCGAAATTTCACTTGATGACATGCCTTAAAAGATGTCGTCTTCTGATACTTTTTCAATATCAACTCCAAGAGAATCGATGCCTTGCGTGCGATCATGCTTCGAACAGTCGAGTTCAACTGAGAGACCATTGACAGGTTTGGGAAAAGGTCCCTTTTCAATGCCAAGGTCGGGGTCGGCGTACACTTTTAGCATGAATTTATTCCAAATAGGCATGGCTGTTCTGGCCCCTTGACCCATGGCCCAGTTGCGAAAGTGAATACTTCTGTCGTCTCCACCAACCCAGCCACCGGCCACCAAATCCTTGGTCACTCCCATGAACCAGCCATCGGAGGCGTTTTGCGTTGTACCTGTTTTTGCACCCACCTGGTTGTCAGCTTTTATTTCTCTAGAAAGGCCGCCACCGCTTCCATGAGGTTCTTCGGTGGCTCCTCTCAACATGTAGAGCATAGTGTAGGCAGTTTCCTCACTCAGAGCTTCCCTGGTTTGCGGAACAAAGTCCTGTAGCACTCTGCCGTTTTCATCTTCAATGCGGGTAATAAAGATCGGCTCTGTCCATACGCCCTGGTTCACGAAAGTGGAGTAAGCTCCGACCATTTCATAAACTGAAACTTCGCCTCCCGCTCCCAAACAAAGTGCGGGAACGGCTGCTAAGTCGCTTTGAATACCGATGCGGTGTGCGTAGTCGACGACTGTTTGTGGGCCAAGTTTTTTCATCCAATAGGCGGTAATGGTATTGACGCTTTGTGCCAGCGCACTTCTGATGGTCATCATATTTCCGGTAGGGTTTCCTACGGCGTTGCTGGGTGTCCAGGTGGGAGGATCCTGACCCGGGAACGAAAAGGTGATGGGGGCATCAGCAACTTCATAGCAAGGGGAATATCCATTATCTATTACAGCTGAATAAACGAAGGGCTTGATGGTAGAACCAGGCTGGCGTTTTCCCTGCATCACGTGGTCAAACTGAAAGTATTTGTGATCTATTCCCCCGACCCAGGCTTTTATGTGGCCGGAATGCGGATCCATTGCCATGAAACCAGCCTGAAGGAAGTGCTTATAGTACTTCAGCGAGTCATAGGCTGACATAAGTGTGTCAATTTCGCCGTCCCAGCTAAATACTTTCATCGGCCTTTTCAGGTTGAGTAATATATCGACTGAGTCAGCGCCCTTACCATATTCTTTTACCAGGCTTTTGTAGTAGCTGGTTCTCTGCATGGTAGTTTCAATGAAGTTTTCCATTTCGGTACCATCCTCATTGATCCAGGGGCTTCTTCCTTCGAGGTGTTTTATAAATACCGACTGGAGGGTATCCATATGCTCTCTCATCGACTCCTCGGCATATGCCTGCATGCGGCTGTCAATAGTTGTGTAAATCTTGAGACCATCCTCGAAAAGGTCGTAGCCGTGCTGCGTGGTCCAGTCCATCAGGAAGTTTCTTATGACTGTTCTGAAATAGGTAGCGAGGCCTTCGTTGTGTCCATCAACCTTGTACTGCAAATCAAAATCTTTGGCTCTGAGAGAATCGTAGGCTATCTGATCTATTCGATTGTATTTGCGAAGGTTGTATAGTACTTCATTCCTTTTGCGCATGGAGGTTTCAGGATTGAGAATAGGGCTGTACCTGGTTGGCGCATTTACCAGGCCAACAAGGAGGGCCGCTTCGTGGTAGGTAATTTGTTTCGGTTCTTTGTTGAAAAAGGTTTTGGCTGCCGCTTTGATTCCGAAGGCGTTGCTGCCAAACGGAACGGTGTTGAGGTACATCGCCAGGATCTCTTCTTTGGTGTAGTTTTTCTCCAACTGCACTGCAATGATCCATTCTTTGAACTTGGTGATGATTTGCCCAAGGCCAGGCACACTATGCAATTTCCCTTTGTTCTCTTGCTCAGTTTTATAGAGGTTCTCGGCTAGCTGCATCGTTATGGTGCTGCCCCCGCCGGCAAAGCTGAAGGTGAGTTTTCCGACGACCGCTCTTACCAGTGCCCGCAAGTCGATACCGGAGTGCTCACTAAACCTGAGATCTTCGGTGACAAGAAGCGTTTCTGTGAGCTCTCTGGAAAGCTCATCGTAGGTTACCGGCGTTCTGTTTTCTCTAAAGTATTTGCCCAGCAGCACGTTGTCAGCTGAAAATAACTGTGAGGCAGTTTCTTCTTCCGGGTTTTCAAGGCTTTCAAGGCCGGGGAGTTCGCCAAAAAGACCAAAGGAATTGTTTCCGATCATGTTAAAGAACACAGGAACACCAACCATCGTGCAAATGAAAACCACCCAAAGGGTGATCAATAGCCATTTGATTTTATTGCTCTTCATTAATAATTATTGTTAAAGAAGGTTAAGTAAGCTTCCAGGTCTTTTGTTTGATAGAAAACGTTGAAGTTTTCTCTTGTGATTACGAAATTATAAAATTTTATGGTGCCATATTCCTTAAACAGGGTATTGTTGTTATTGAAATTTTGATAAAACTCAGCCGCCTCTTTTTTGCCAGGAAACGAGTTAACTAAAATCATCGATCTTCTTGCGTCAAGAATCAAATTGCCGAGTGTAAGCCCCTGAATTTGAAGGTTGGTTTTAATATAAGTGTCGACTTTCCCCGGAAGTTCATCGGGCAGTTTGCCGTCAGGCGGATAAATAATTACGAAGAAATGGAGTTGATCGAACTCTTGTTTGAATTTTGCCTTTGCGCTATTGACAAGGTTTAGCTGGAAATCATCGTATGCCTTCACGAGTGTTTTCGCATAAGGAATTAGCTCACTCTCGGAGTAGGTGGTAATGAAGTTGTTCAGCTCAAACTGGTACCTGTACACGTCGTCCAGCTTTGCAATCAGCATAACGTCCAGCAGCTTCATATTGTCAGTAAAATCGTTGTCGTCGTAAGCCAAAAGCCCCTCAGAAGTGATTTCCCTTGCTTTTTTGTATTCTCCCCGCTGGTAATAGCCATACGCCTCAGCGTACATTTTCTGGAGCTTGGCCGATGCTGCGGAGCTTTCTTCCCGGTACCTTGGGTTCACAATGAGTTTGGCAAAAATGGATTCTGGAAAGCGGGTGATTAACTGTCGTTCATAATCAGCGTAAATAGCACTGTCCAACTCTTTGTAAATGAGATATAACTCATACAAAGCCTCAGGGGCATGCTCGGAATCAGGAAACCTTACAATGAGGGTGTTGAACGTGATGCCGGCATTATCCTTTTCTAATAACTGGAAGTTGTAGATGTTGCCGAGCTGGAAATGGGCTTCCTCCACTTTCGCAAGTGCTTCATTTTGTGCCTCTTCAGTTAAGGGAAGCGTTTTTATCAAATCTTCCTTGGAAATGGACGCAATCGCTTCGTCAGGATTAGCCTGTGCTGTTTGTTTCGGTGCCTCGGCATCCCTTACCGTCGGTGCAATCTCTCCCTGCTTTACTGATCGCCTCCAGTTGTCGGCCAGGGGCCTATTGCCCCAAACCCTGGCGAACTCCTGCCTGCCCTGGCTGACGGCCGAAGCGCTGTAAAAATACCAGGTGCCCTGCTGTTGCACATTAATTTCCCTACCCTGAGTCTGGAAGTTCACGGCCTGGTTTCCACGTCGGCCCTTTTTGTTCTCGGCAATGGCTTTCTCTTTGTCTTCTGCTTCCTTGGCCTTGGCAGCGATGTAATCATCGAGGTATTTGTCCAGCTCATCTTCAGGCATTTTTGCAAGCGTTAGCAGGCTGTCCTGGGTTTCAATGATCGTCACCTGTTCCACAAAAGCGGTAAGTATTTCGAGCCGTTGGCTCAGCGCTTCGTAGTTGGGTTCGTCTTTTGGAAGCACACTCAGGGTGCTGTCGTAGTAGCTTTGAGCAGTCTTATATTTTTTGAAATGGCGGTAGTACACCTCGGCAAGTTGGAGGTATGAATAACCCTTCTGCCGGGGGTTTGACGTGCTGGATTGAATAGAGTTGTTGTAGTTTTCAATGGCCTCATTATAATTTCCCTGCTTCAGCTCAAAATTGGCCAGCTCGTAGTAAATCTTGTCTTTGAAGTCAATATTTTTCTCGTCCTTCAAGAGCTTCCGAAAATACCTTCTCACAGTTTTGAGGTCATCCGAATTGGTGAGCTGGGTAACCGACGCCATGTTGAGCTTGGCATAAAACGACAGCTCATAGGGAGGGTTGTTCTGCAGGCAGGACTGATAGTTTTCATAGGCCAGCGCATCAAATGTCAATTGCTGATACACCTGACCAATAATGAAATAGATTTTTGCCCTCTCGTCGTGATTAGTTTCAAGAGGAACCGCTTCGACCAGGTTTTTCACCATGTTGTCGAGGTCGTCGGTCAACTGATAATAACGGGCCTTAAAAAGAGCGAATAGTCTTTTGTTATCCTTGCTGAGTTTTTCTCTTTGCAGGTAGTCGATCACAGCTGTGGCATTGTTGTATTCCCCGGCGTCAACAAATGTGCGAAAAAGCCAAACCAGCGACAGGTGGCGTGTGTCCTTGTCTTTGCTCTTCACATTCACATATTTGAACGTTTCTACAGCATTCGGAAAATCGAGACTGAAAAGCCGTGCCTTGCCTACGGTGATGTAGCTGTCATCAACCCACTTACTGTTTTCATGTCTTTGAATAGCGATGGAGGCCTTTTTAACAACATCCTCTATCAGCTCCTCGTTAGCCTTGGAAAAAGACGAATCCATAGGAGGATAGATGGGTAAAATCCTGTTGTAATTTCTTTCGCCATAATTGAGCAAATTTTGTTCAACTTCGAGGATTCGTTCTCTGGCGTAGAAATAGGCATTGTAGTGAGCAGTCGTATTGTGATACACGTCGCCCACCGGAGTTATTTTGCTTCCTTTGCAACCAATAAGGAGATAGGAGAAAAGAAGAAAACTGAGGAAATGGTATGGTGAAATACGTTGGGCCAACTGAATTGATTTGAATTGCTAACGCTCAAAAATGTCTCAATAATACATAAAAATAAGAAGGTCTTATTTTATTCTATAATTTTGTGGCTCCCAGAACCTAAAAGGATTTGAAAAATAAGAAAACATTATCCAGCTGGCTTACCACCGGCTATCTGCTAATCATACGGAGTGAGGAGAATTTTGCGGAAAAAAGCACCATCAGGTTCAACTACGCAAGGCTCCTGCTTTTAGCCTTTGTTGTAGTATCAGTTTTTTTTGCGATTTGCTTTTATCTGGCTACCACCATTTTAGCTAAATGGTACGACCCACGCCATCAGCAAATGGAAACCAATCGGAAATTAGTGAGTCTTTCACTCAAAGTGGATTCTATGCTTGTTGAGATGGATAACAAAGACTTGTACATCGATAACCTGAAACTGGTGCTTTCGGGGGATACAAGCATGTTGGAAACCGAGTCAGCCCTGAGGGCATCCGAGCAACAGGAAAGAGTGTTGTCGGCTTCTGAGATCAACAGCGAAAGACTGGCACCTATCGACTCAATTTTCAGACAAAGGTTCGAAAGTGCTGACTCTGAGATCTTGCCTGTAAGTTCTTCTATTGGCTCTGATCTTCAGGACATCTACCTTTTTCAGCCCATTTCAGGCATTATTTCTGACAAATTCAACCCTAAGAATAACCACTATGGGACTGATGTGGTGGCAAAAAAAGATGAGCCGGTCAAGTGTGTGGCCGACGGCACTGTTATACTTGCCGATTGGACACAAAATGACGGCTATGTGATTGGTATTCAGCACAGAAGTAATTTGATTTCAGTATACAAGCACAATTCGGAATTATTGAAAAACGTTGGTAGCTTTGTCAGCGCCGGCGAGATTATATCTATTATAGGCAACACAGGCGAATTGACAACCGGGCCTCACTTGCATTTTGAGCTTTGGCACAATGGAATGCCGGTGGATCCTGAAGAATTCGTAGCTTTTTAATTTATTTATCATGACCATGTTTAATAACAAGGAAATTAAGGAAGCCGAAGAGCTCAGCAACTCCAGCAACATTATTGGAAAGGGAACTATCCTTCGAGGAGGTATCGAAACCTTCGGCAACATCAGGGTAGAAGGGAAAGTTATTGGTGATATTATCACTAAGTCAAAGGCGGCGTTTGGTCATTCCTCTTACATTGAGGGAAATGTATTGGCGCAAAATGCCGAAATCGCCGGCACGGTGGACGGTAAAGTGGAGGTGACAGAAATGCTTGTGTTAAAGCCCTCGGCGGTTATCAATGGAGACATTATCACCAACAAACTGGTTATTGAATCAGGTGCTTCTTTCAATGGAAAATGCCAGATGGGTGTAACTGTTAAGGAAATAAAAATTGGAGAAAAAAATTCGGAAGAAAGACCGCTCCTCAAAGCCCAGTCCTGACCAATCTGAGGCAGGAAAACTAAAAGACGCAGGCACCGGTTCAACTTTTCTGAGGTTTACCGGTGTCGGTTTTGAAATGTTGGCCACTATAGGCGTGGGAGTAACCGCCGGATACTATGTCGACAAGTACTTTCAGCTTCAGTTCCCGGTGTTTTTGTTGTCTCTTTCGTTCATTTCACTTTTTGGCTCTCTTTATTTGCTTTACAAGCGCCTTCCTAAAGAATAATGAATAACTATCTCAAGCTGTTTATTTTTTCAGCAGTTGTCGTTGGGGCATATTTCGGATTGCAGGCCTCAGGCTTCGGTCAATACATCCATTCCACGGCGATAGCGGCTATTATTTTCTACTCGCTCCAGTCCCTGCTGCTACTTTGGGCCGAGAGTATTTTTGTAAACAACGATGGTCAAAATTTCGTCCTTTTTGTCATTGGCAGTATTTCCTTTCGTCTTCTGACAAGTTTATTGGTCGCAATCACCTACCTTGTGGCAATTGGCGAAGAAAACACCAGTTTCATCATGACTTTCTTTGCCCTGTATTTATTATTTCTTGGGTTTGAATTATTTACGCTTATGACTAACTTGCGCTCAAATTCGAAAAGCGTTCAAATTGATGGATGAAGGTGTAAATCATAAGAGGGCCAACCTATTAAAAATCACCGTGTTATCACTGGTGATTATTTTATTTAATAGCCCGTTGGCGGTAGCTGCAGAGGAAACAGGGGGAACCTTTAATCCTTCAGAATTGATCAATCATCACATTTTGGATGCACATGAGTGGCATTTTTTCGACGGCCACTATGGCACGCTTTTCCTGCCAGTTATTTTGTATTCGTCAGACAATGGGCTGGAAGTATTTTCCAGCAGTAATTTCTATGATGAACATCACAACATCGTTGAATACAACGGCTATAAGTATGAGCACGGGCATATTCTGCCTGTAGCAGAAGGCCGTACTATTATCGACTTCTCGATCACGAAAAATGTGGCCTTTCTTTTCCTGAATGCCACTTTGATGATAGTAATCTTTCTTGCGGTGGCAAGAGGATACAAAAAGCGGCCGAAAGAAGCGCCAAAAGGCATTCAGTCTTTGTTCGAGCCAATCATCGTTTTTGTGAGAGACGATATAGTTAAGCCTAATATTGGCCCCAAGTACGAAAGGTATCTGCCGTATTTGTTGACTTTATTCTTCTTTATCTGGTTTGGTAACCTGCTTGGTTTGATGCCGGGTGCTGCCAACCTCACTGGAAATATCGCTGTGACTGGCGTAATGGCCATTATCACTTTCCTTTTCACAAATTTTAGCGGAAACAAGACTTATTGGGGACACGTTTTTAATACCCCCGGAGTTCCGTTTGCATTGAAGTTCATCATTGTTCCTGTTGAGATCATTGGCGTTTTCACTAAGCCTATTTCTCTCATGATACGTTTGTTTGTGGCGATCACCGCAGGCCACATTGTAATTCTGAGCTTGATTAGTTTGATATTCATATTCGAGAGCTATATGGTGGGCTTTGCGTCAACATTGATAGTGGTTTTCATTACCTTTATCGAGTTGCTCGTTGCCACGATCCAGGCTTATGTTTTTACAATGTTCTCGTCGCTCTATATTGGCCTTGCCATTGAGGAGCATCACGAAGAGCATCATTAATTACGAAACCATTTTCACTATTAAATAATAAAACTATGTGGTTATCTATTTTGCTTGACATGAGTTTGGCAATTATGGGCGCTGGTATCGGTGCCGGACTTGTTGCGATAGGCGCAGGTATTGGTATCGGTCGCATCGGTGGCTCTGCAATGGAAGCAATGGCTCGTCAGCCAGAAGCTGCCGGCAGAATCCAAACCGGTATGCTTATTATTGCTGCACTTATTGAGGTAATTGCCCTCTTTGGTGTGGTAGTATGTTTGCTTATCTCATTCAAAGCCTAAAAATGGCTTCACGGAGGCTGCACTTAGTAGCCTCCGTTTGTTTTTGACTGTAAACGTGATAAAATAATGGAACTCTTAACACCCGGGATAGGCCTTATATTTTGGCAAACGGTTATTTTCATAATCGTTTTTATTGTTCTGCTTACATTTGCCTGGAGGCCGATTGCTGACGCTCTTAAAGCGAGAGAAGGCTTCATCAACGATGCCCTGAAATCAGCTGAGCTGGCCAAAGAGGAAATGGCACAATTGAAAGAAGACAATGAGCTTCTTTTGGAGGATGCCAGAAAAGAAAGAGACCACATATTGAAAGAGGCTCTTGCTGCCGCCAATAGAATCAAGGAAGAAGCAAAAGCCGACACTTCAAAAATTGCCGAAAAAATGATAGCCGATGCCAAGTCTTCTATCGAAAATGAGAAGAAGGCTGCTCTGGCTGAGGTACAAAACCTCGTGGCTGAAATTTCTTTAGACATTGCTGAGAAGGTTTTGAGAAAGAACCTAAGTGGCGACAAAGCACAAAAGGCGCTGGTAGACGAATACATCAAAGACCTAAAAGTCAACTAAGATGTCAGAATTCAGGATAGCCACAAGATACGCCAAGTCTTTGCTGGAGTTGGCAGAGGAAAAGGGAGTGCTTGATAAGGTCAACGAAGACATGATCACATTTGATCACTTGTGCAAGGCTAACAGGGATTTTGCTTTGATGCTTAAAAACCCAATTATTCAGCACCACCGCAAGCTGGCCATTCTTAAAAAGATATTCGCTGGCAAGGTGCATGACCTGACCCTGTCCATTTTCGATATTATCACAAGAAAGAACAGGGAATTCATTTTGCCGATGCTCGCAAGTGAATTTACCCATCAGTATAATGTGAGAAAGGGAATTTCCGAGGCAACAGTTACTACCAACTTTGCCTTGACGCCTGATCTTCGTAAGGAATTCATGAGACTGTTGAAAGAGATTACCAAGAAGGAAATCGAGTTGACGGAAAAGGTAGACAAGGAGATGTTGGGAGGCTACATTATTAAAGTGGGCGACCTTCAATTAGACGACAGCGTCGATTCTCGTCTCAAAGATTTGAAGACGAAATTGATTTCAAGTTCATACATTAAGAAGTTTTAAAAACACCATAATAATACACTAATGGCAGACGTAAGACCTGACGAGGTATCAGCGATTTTGAGAGAGCAGCTCTCAAACTTCAGAACTGAAGCTGAGCTCGAAGAAGTAGGAACAGTTCTTCAGGTAGGTGATGGGGTGGCCCGTATTTACGGACTTACTCAGGCACAAGCTGGTGAACTTTTAGAGTTCGAAAACGGCTTGAAGGCATTGGTACTTAACCTGGAAGAAGACAACGTAGGTGCGGTATTGCTGGGGGACCCAAAAGGAATTAAAGAGGGTGCTACTGTAAAGCGCACAAAGACAATTGCCTCCATTAAAGTAGGCGATAGCATGTGCGGCAGGGTAGTAGATACACTTGGTAATCCTATCGACGGTAAAGGTCCTTTGAGTGGCGACTTGTACGAAATGCCGCTTGAAAGAAAAGCGCCTGGTGTTATCTATCGTCAGCCGGTAAACGAACCGCTGCAAACTGGTGTAAAGGCTATTGATGCCATGATTCCGATTGGACGTGGTCAAAGGGAGTTGATCATTGGTGACCGTCAGACAGGTAAGACCGCTGTGGCCATCGATACCATCATCAACCAGAAAGAGTTTTACGAAAAGGGCGAACCTGTTTACTGTATATATGTGGCGGTAGGCCAAAAGGCTTCTACCGTAGCAGGTATTGTTGCTTCTCTTGAAAAAGCAGGAGCGATGCCTTATACCGTTATCGTGTCGGCTGCTGCATCCGACCCGGCACCAATGCAGTTCTTCTCGCCGTTTACAGGCGCATCTATCGGGGAATACTTCCGTGATACCGGACGCCCTGCTTTGGTTATCTATGATGACCTTTCCAAGCAGGCGGTTTCTTACCGTGAGGTGTCACTTCTTCTTCGTCGCCCGCCAGGACGTGAGGCCTACCCGGGTGACGTATTTTATCTTCACTCTCGTTTGCTGGAGCGTGCTGCCAAAATCAACGACAACGATGAGATTGCCAGCCAAATGAATGACCTTCCGGAGTCATTGAAAGGCAAAGTAAAAGGAGGTGGGTCATTGACAGCCCTTCCGATTATTGAGACGCAAGCCGGTGACGTTTCTGCTTACATCCCGACTAACGTAATCTCAATTACTGACGGACAGATTTTCCTTGAAACCAACCTGTTTAACTCAGGTGTGCGTCCTGCGATCAACGTTGGTATTTCTGTATCAAGGGTGGGTGGTAATGCCCAGATCAAGTCGATGAAGAAAGTGGCAGGTACGCTGAAACTGGATCAGGCCCAGTTCCGTGAACTTGAGGCTTTTGCCAAGTTCGGCTCTGACCTCGATGCGTCTACCAAGCTGACAATTGACAGGGGTAGAAGAAACCAGGAAATTTTGAAGCAGCCTCAGTTCAGCCCTATGTCGGTTGAGCATCAGATTGCTATCATCTACGTGTCAACAAAAGGCTTCCTTGATAAGGTGCCTTTGGACAAGGTGAAAGCCTTTGAGAAAGAGTTTTTGACACTATTATCGGCGCAGCATCAGGATGCCCTGGATTTGCTTCGTGCAGGTAAGCTGGAAGACAGCGTGATAAACACCCTGGCCGAGACGGCTAAGAGTCTTCAAAAAAGTTACGTATCCTAAATAGAATGGTGAGTCCGCCCACTGGCGGACTTTTCAAATAGAAAGTATATGGCGAACCTAAAAGAGGTTAAGGGCAGAATTCAGTCGGTTACTTCTACTCAGCAGATCACCAAGGCCATGAAAATGGTGGCGGCGGCAAAGTTGAGGAGAGCGCAAGACCGTATTACCCAAATGCGCCCCTACTCTGAGAAGCTGACAGGTATACTTAGAAATGTTACCTCATCTGTTAGCGACGATTTAGAGAATGAATATGCCGTTGTAAGGGAGGTGAACAGGGTCGCTTTGGTTGTTGTTTCTTCCGACAAAGGCTTGTGCGGTGCTTTTAATAGCTCCGTTTTTAAAGCAGCTGTCAACCTTCTGAAGACAAAGTACAAGGAGCAGAATGAGTTCGGTGGAGTTACCATCATTCCTCTGGGGAAGAAGGCCATGGAGTTTTTCAAAAAGAGAAACTACAAAGTGGACACGAAATACTGGGACATTTTCTCTAACCTTTCGTTTGATGAGGTTCGCCCGGTAGCCGAGTACCTGATGGAAGCCTATAAGGCAGGAGATTTTGATGCCGTAGAGCTTGTATACAACGAGTTCAAAAACGTGGCTACTCAGGTGTTGAGGGTAGAAAAGTTCCTTCCTATTGAGCCGTCTGAGGTGGAAGAAGAGGGCACCTCCAACTCGAATGCCATCGACTACATTTATGAGCCATCAAAGGAGTTCATCGTAAAGGAGCTAATCCCCAAGTCGCTGAAGATCCAGGTGTACAAGGCTACTTTGGAATCCAATGCTTCCGAGCAGGGTGCGAGGATGACGGCCATGGACAAGGCGACAGATAACGCCGGGGAGCTTTTGAAAGAGTTGAAGCTCATGTATAACAGAACCCGTCAGGCGGCAATCACCAAGGAGATTCTGGAAATCGTTGGCGGTGCAGAAGCACTTAAGAGTAGCTAAAATCAATATTTGACGATAAATTGAGCCCATGAATATTCATGGGCTTTTTTGTTGATGGGCAGGTCTTTCATAATAGGACTGCTTAAACATGGCAGCCTGGAGGTAGCTCTGGGTGCTGTCGTCATGTCGATGGTTGTTGCCTCTACCTGCGATGCCTATGTGCCTGCCTCTGTTTATATTTCCCTGTTTTTGGCTGTTTGGTTCATCTATATTCTCGACCGGCTTTTTGATGCCAGAAAGATACCCACATCCGCCAGCAATCCCCGGCATCATTTCTACCAGGAGCACTTCTCACAGTTGCTTACAGTCCTTGTGATGGTGGGCTGCGCAGGCCTCGGTTCGCTGATCTATTTGCCGGCGCCTGTGTTGCTATATGGTGTGTTGGTGATGGGAAGCTGCCTGCTTTATTTGCTCTGGGTATTTTTGTCGACCCGGAGCCTGCCTAAGGAAGTGGTTGTGGCGGCGCTTTATACTGCCGGAATTTCGCTGGCACCCAGGGCCTTGGCGAACAGCGGTGCGCAGCCCGTAGATCTGCTGATTCTCATGGTGATATTCCTCATTGCTTTTATCAACCTGATTTTATTCTCCCGCCAAGAGAGGCAGTACGACATGGCCGATAGTCAGGAATCGTTCATAACCCGGTGGGAACCTAAAAAAATACGTTTGCTGCTGCAGGCTGCTTTTACTGTAGCCGTTATTGGGATAGCTGGCCTCTCCTGGTTTAGTGGCGGTGTACTTCCTTTGCAAGGGTTGCTGATGCTGATGCTTGGTGTTCTTTGGATACTTTATCAGCGAATGTCTGATTTTGAAACCTCTTTCACCTATCGGCTCATTGGCGATGGCATTTTTCTGATGCCGATACTTCTTCTGATTTAAGATGGCCAATGGATTTAACCTTTTGGCCCCTGTGTACGACCCGCTGGCCCGGCTTGTCTTTGGAAAGTGCATTGACAGGAGCCAATGCCACTTCTTCGGAGGGGCACGAAATGTTAAGTCAACGCTGGTAGCAGGCGGCGGCACGGGCCGGTTTTTTGAAGAATACTTCAGGCAGCATCCGGATAGCCAACTGGTTTTTATTGAGAAGTCGCCGGGCATGATTGCAAAGGCACAGTCGAGAACGACGCCGCTCATGAATACTCGTTTTGTGCGGGCGGACTTCTTGACCCACAGCGAAGCCGATCCTTATGATCTCGTGTTGCTTCCTTTTTTTCTTGACATTTTCTCCCACGAGTCGGTGGAACGTATTGTGAAGTCGGTATCGCAGGTGAGTAAACCGAACACACTGTTGATCGTGACTGATTTTGTGGAACAGGAAAAACGAGGGTGGAAATCACTTCTCATAGGGGGTATGTACTTATTTTTTCGCTTAACTTGTGATATTGAGGCACATAGGCTTCCCAATTGGCGGGAGGCATTTGCCCGAGCTGGATGGAACATTAAGGAGAGTGCCACGTATTGTAGAGGAATGATAGGTACTCACCTTTTAGAGAGAAGCTAAATATTTTTTGCTCCAACCGATTCAATCGAAACCTATTCATTTTTTGGATGTCTTTTACCCTGCAACCTAATTAGAAATTGGATTCAGAAAGTGCGAGTTTACAGGAATACCTTGTGGTGAGGAGCCAGGAGGGCGATCGTCGGGCGATCAACGAGTTGTACAAGCTGTACTCAAAGGCGATGTACAATATCTGCCGCCGGATGATAGGCGACGAGGAAGAAGCCAGAGATGTGCTTCAGGATGCCTTTGTCGATGCCTTTGCCAGCCTGAAGAAGCTCCAGCAGCCCAAGACTTTCCCTGCGTGGATCAAGCGGGTGGTGGTGAATCATTGCATCAATACGCTTAGAAAGAAGCGACTTTTCACCATCAGCATAGAAGAAAAGTTTGACCTGGCCTATGAGGACGACGACGATAACTACTACGCCCGAATGGAGGCTGGTAAAATACTGCAGGCGATGGATCAGATTTCGGTGGGTTGCAAAACAGTGATGAACCTATACCTCTTTGAAGGGTATGACCATGGAGAGATTGGGCAAATATTGGGTATAACGGAGTCGGCTTCGAAGGCCCAGTACTGTAAGGGCAAAGCAAAAGTGAGAGACTTGTTAGGAATGGAAAAATTGAAAGTAGCCAACCAATGACAGATTTTCTAAAAAAGAACATTGACGAGCGCCGGGACAGCTTCGATGTTTTCGATACAGACCTTGATTTGGCCTGGGAAAACATTGACAAGCGACTCCATGGCGGTAAGAAATCGGGAAAGGTACTGCCCATGTGGGGCTGGAGCGGTAAAGTAGTCCGGGTGGCTGCTGCTGTTACATTATTGTTGGTGGCATCCATCGCTTTCATGTGGAACAGTGCGGGATCATCAAAGTCGCAACCGACCCTTTCTATGGTGTCGCCGGAGATGGCAGAGACTGAGCAGTATTATGCCATGATGATTTCTGAAAAAATGAATGAAATAGAAGCCAATGGGCAGTGGGTAGACAAGGAAGTGGTGGAGGACATGCTGGCCCTCGATCAAGCCTATAATGAGCTCCAGACTGACCTGGCAGACAACGTAGACAATGAAGAGGTCATTCATGCAATGATCGTGAATTATAAAATTAAGCTGGACATCCTCGACAGGATACTGGCGCAAATAAAGGAGGCAAAAAATGGAGCAGGTAGGAAAGAATCGTCTCTTTAAGTGGTTGATCATGCTGTTGCTTGTGTTGGCTGGAAGCCAAGCACAAGCGCAGAGCGATACGAGACTGACGAAGAGCATCAACAAAGCGTACAAGGTTCCGAAGGACATTACTGTTGACGTGAGCAATAAATATGGACGGGTAGCGGTAAAGTCGTGGGCAAAAGATTCTGTGCTTATCTCGGTGGAGATTACAGCGTATGCCAAGGATTCCAGATCCACTCAAAAGCTGATGGAGAGGGTTGAAATTGACTTTAGCAATCTTGGGTCTTTTTTAACTGTTGAAACTGTGCTGGACAGGGGCAGCGGAACCTTTAAGGAATTGCTGAACTCGGTTGGCGATGTGTCGAAGACGGTTTTGAGCAGCAACAAGCTGACCATAGATTACGAGATAACCTTGCCAGAGGGGGCGAGCCTATTTTTGGACAACCGCTTTGGGAATGTTTTTATTGCCGATCACGGGGGCCCCATCAAGCTTACCCTTGCGCATGGTGATTTGAAGGCCAATGAGTTGAAGGGTAAGTCGATCGTTGATTTAAGTTTTGGTAAGGCGAATATAAGACGGGTGCATGATGTGGAGCTGACGCTTAAAGCTGCCCAGGTTGACATTCAGCAGGCAAAGGGTATCATTCTACAATCGATGACTTCCGAACTGAGGGTAGAAAGTGCACTTTCAGCGAGAGTAGATTCCAGAAACGATAAACTCAATTTTCAGAAAGTTGGGTGGATCAGTGGCAAAGGAATGTTTACAGACTGGACGTTGGGTGAAATACAGGAGAACCTTGATTTGGAGGTGAACTACGGGCAGGTAATACTTCATAACCTTAATAAAGACTTTGCAAAGGTGAGGCTGGCAAGTAAGTACACTGACCTGGATGTGACCATGGATCCTGCCAGTTGGGTAAATCTTGATATCAAGGCTGAGCAGGATAAGATTTATATCCCTGGCAACTGGATTCCCATGCTGACCAATAGCCCGGTAGCTGGAAAGGAAGGTTACATCCAGTTGAGTGGCCAGGTGGGTAGAACAAATGACAAACAAGGCATCATGCAACTGGATCTGCAAGGTGCCTCGGTAACCCTTCGCTATATGGAGGCTCTGCCGTTTACGAAGAACTAATACTAACAATGAAGAGATTATTTTTTGGTGCGCAGCTGTTGATAGCTGCCCTTAGTCTTGCTACATGTCAATTGGCCAATGCGCAAACGACGCAGGAATACTCGCAGTCAGCCGGCGTACGATTTGGTGCCACGTCAGCGCTGACTTACAAGAAGTTTCTGGTAACCGAAGAGGCACTGGAAATCATGGTAAGTGGAAGGCACGAAGGGCTGCAGCTCACTACTATGTATGTGTTCCATGTGCCGATGGATTTGGCTTTTTCTCCAAACTTCTATGCCTACTACGGCGCTGGTGGCCATTTCGGATTTGAGGAGCGAAACAACCTGACCAAGATATTGGTAGGGACAGACGGGAGTGCGTTCACCTATGAAAATGGGGCGACCTTTTTCACCATGGGGGCTGACTTTCTTATTGGTGTGGAATACCGGTGGCTGGCGGCTCCAATAACCGTTTCTTTTGATGTAAAGCCCTATTTCGACTACATCGGTTTCCGAAAAACGGATTCGAGGTTCTGGGACTCAGCCATTTCATTTAAGTACATTTTTTAAAAAAGATCGATGAAAGCTGTCAAAATTGTTTTTATACTTTCTATCACATGCGGGTGGCTCAGTAGCGCTGCACAGGGTATTGAGAATCCCGAGGAAATCAAGTCTCTTTTTAGCAAAGAAAATGAGATCAAGGGCTTCGGTGGTGTGGACATCAATATTACAGACGTGTATCAGGAAAGAAGCCTTCTGCTGGGGGCATACGGGGGTGCAATCATCAACAAGCATGTGATGTTCGGTCTGGCAGGTTATGGCATCTCTACTGAGAACCAATTCAGGGGCGAGGCCGGCACTATGTTCAATATCGAAGGTGGTTATGGTGGGCTGTACCTTGGGGGCATTCTGTTCCCCAACGAAGTGGTGCACTTAACGATCCCGGTACTATTTGGCGCCGGTGCTTTCCATATAGTCGACAAGCAGTATTTCCCCACTTCCTTCGATAAGGAGTATGTACTTGAGTCAACGGCGTTTTTTGTTGTGAAGCCCAGTGCGCAGCTTGAAGTCAATATCACGCAATTTTTGCGGGTGGGAGTGGGCGCTACCTATCGCCTCATAAAGGGGTCGGATCTGAGAAACATTTTGGATGATGATTTGACCAGCTGGGGAGGAACGTTTTCGATCAGGCTAGGCAGGTTTTAAGCCAATAGCCTGAGGTTTATGAATGGTTTATACTAAAAAAACAGACTGGAGATACCAGCCTGTTTTTTTTGAGTCAGGTATTTTTGTTAGACCTTATGGTTTTAACGACGTCAACAGCCCTAGGGCCAAAATAAGCCGAGCCTGCACCGACCAATACGGCAACTGCCGCTAAAAACCACCAATCTTTGGGCACCAGGTATTCTCTATTCCATCCGATGGCCACCACTCCGCCAATAAAGTAAATTATTGAAACGACGGAGAACTATAAAATTCTGTCTTTTCGAGTGGCCACGGATTTTCTAGAACGGAAGACTACTCTTTCACGATGTCATAAGCGACCACTGTGTTGCCGAAAAACGTAGGAACAAACAGTAAGCTTTGATCCGCCGCAATTTCAATATCCGCCGCATTGGCACCGGCTGCTTTGGTGTCAAGCAGTTTAGTTTTCTTCCAGTCTTCGGTCACGTAGTACACCTCACCGTTCCAGTTAGACACGAAGTAGTCGCCATCCAGCGCCACCACGCCATCACCACCGGGGATAGAATCCACCACCATTTTCACGTCCTTATCGGCGATGCTGATAGTGCTGAATTTGCCTGCGCCGAAAGAAGCCACCATTAGCCTGCCGTCTTCAGCCAAAAGGCCATTGGGGCCGCCAAGGACCTCGCCTTCTGTCCACAGTGCTACAGCCCCATTGGACAGCGTAAAGATTTTGCTCATGCCCGAATCGCTGATATAAACGGTTCCTGAAGCGTCAACGGTAATATCGTTGAGGAATGAGGCCCCGTCTACCGGAAACCTATTGGTGATCTCACCGGTGTTGACATCTATCTCCACCACTTCGTCGATATTGCTTACGTAAAGCAGGTTGCCTACCATGCCCATGCCTTTAGGGCCGTCCAACCCTACGACCCATTGGGTATCGATGATGGCTCCATCAAGCCCTACTTTGGCTATAAATCCGTCGCCATCTTTCGCATCCGGTGGCACCGCTCCGATGCAGGCAACGTACAGCACGCCATTGGTTACATCGTAGTAAACAGACTCAGGCGTCGTCAGTGTGGTGTCGGTCTCCCATTTTTTCACGAGTGAAACGTTGGTTGCCGGAGTTTCCTCCACCACAGCTTCCTCTGTCTTCTTTCCGCTTTGGCAGGCCACCAAAACGGCAGCGGCCAATAAATAGCTAAGTTTTTTCATTGTTGATCTAGGTTTATTGTTTTCAAAGTTAACAGCATATATGATTATTGTAAAATTGGCAGGATTACAAAAAGGTAATTAATTGCCAGAAAGGTGATTTGAGTAAACCAAGGTAAGATTAACAAGGTAGAAGCATTACAAGTTTCTGTTTTTCTGGATAGCCTTGTAGTCTTTTTGAATCTTCTTCCATTTTTTCTTCTTTTCCAGCATTGCATTCACATCCTGCCTGGTTTCCAGATATGCCAGCTCTTTTTTCATTTTGGCATAGTTGATCCAGTGTGCTTCGTCCAGCGAACCTTCGTCCAGCGCCTGGGTGATGGCACAGCCTTTTTCATCGGTGTGTGTGCAGTTCTTGAATTTGCAAAGCTGGCTCAACGCTTCAATGTCTTCGAAGGTAGTACCTAAGCTGGACTGGTCACCCCAGAGCTGCAATTCACGCATGCCGGGAGTGTCTATCAAAACGCCCCCACTTTCCAGCAGCATCAAATGTCGGCTTGTGGTGGTATGCCTGCCCTTTGCGTCCAGCTCCCGTACCTCGCCAGTTGCCATAAGCGGCTGCCCAATCAGGCTGTTGATGATTGTCGATTTACCAACACCAGAGGAGCCTACTATCGCTATGGTTGATCCAGCCTTTATATAAGGATGAAGAGCGCTGACCTGATTTTGTAGGGCAGCTACCACGACAATCTCCACATTTTTGATTCGCTCTTTCACCTCCCGAACAATGTCTTCCGGATGGGGGCAGAGATCGGCTTTGTTCAAAACAATGACCGGCTCTACATTTTGCGCAAGTGTCAGGTAGCGCTCAAGTCGGGCGAGATTGAAGTTACCATCCAACCCCTGCACAATGAAAAGCTTGTCGATGTTGGTAGCAATGATTTGCGCTTCCAGCTTCTTGCCTGGCACTTTTCGTGAGATGACAGACTGCCGTTCCAGCACCCTTTGAATGATGGCTTTGCCCTTGTCAATTTCTATCATCAGCACCCAGTCGCCCACTTTTGGTAACTCGGCGTCTGTTTCCGCCATGTAAAAAAGGCGGCCAGTGGCTTCGGCAATATATGTGTCCCTGGCGGTAAGTACCTGATAGTTGGTCTTGTTTTCTATAGATACTCTGCCAACGATGAGCTCTCTTTCGTCCTGGGTAATTTGATTTTCAAAATAGGTATTCCAGCCCAATGGGCTTAAGTGATTGTATTCCATTTCAGTATAGGATTTAGTCAATAAAAATCTACTCCACCGTGGGAAGGTGGATCTGAAATAAGCGCTGCCCGAAGGAGCGCCTTAGGCTATATCAAGCCCTGGAATAGAAATTTTTAAAAGTATCAGAGACTAAAAGTTATTTTGGCAAAGATAAGGATTTGGTCTAAATAATCCTCAAATGACCCAGGGCAAACGCATTTAAAACAAAAAGGAGTCAAATTTTTTTCAAAGCTGTTTTTTTACCCCGACCCTTAAGGGTGAAACAGCTTTGAAATTCGTCTTTCCCTTTAGGGCTACCGACGTGGAACGGGGTAAAAAGAAGAATTTCGAAGCCAAATGGTTTTAAATGCGTTTGCCCTATCAAATGACCCTTTTTCCCTTTTCCAGCTGAAGCACGTGGTCAACACATGCAGGCAATTCTTCTTCATAATGTGTGACATAAATGAGTGCTGTGGAGGATGCGCTACAAACAGCATCTACCACTGTCCGCACCCTTGTTTGTTGCGCATGATCAAGGCCCTGACACGGCTCGTCGAGGATAAGCAGAGGAGGGTTTTTTATTATGGCTCTGGCAAGTAGAATGATTCGCTGTGTGGTGGGCGAGGCTGTTTCAAAGATTTGCGTGCCCGAGCTCTGCAACTCAAGCAGGTCAAGCCACTCGTCGACCAAAGACGCCTGCTCCTTGCTCACCGGCTTTAGATACCCCAACGTATCGTGAAAGCCCGAGGCCACAATTTCCCGACAGGTGGCTGTCGAGTGAAAGTACTGTAGCAACTCTGGCGATACAAAACCAATTTTTTTCTTGATGTCCCAAATGCTTTCTCCGCTGCCTCGTTTGTGATCAAAAAGAGTGATGTCGTTGGCATAGGCCTGGGGGTTGTCTCCATTGATCAGGCTTAGTAGCGTTGACTTTCCTGCACCGTTTGGCCCCCGCAGTGCCCAGCGTTCTCCCGGCTTGATTACCCAACTGATGCCGCTAAGAATAGTGCTGTCTCCATATTTGACGGTCACTTCTTTCATGCCCACAATCAATTTATATGGTGATAGCGGTTGATTATCTGTCAGCCTGTTCACCTTGGTTGTATCAAGGGAGTAAGAGGGGGGTTTGGGCAGTGTAATTGAACTAAACTTCTCCCTGACGACGACCTGTTGGATGTGACAATTGGCCAGAATGGCGGCATGTGTAACCACCGAGGGTATTTCATCAGCAGCGGTGGTGAGCACAATGGCGATGCCGGAACTGATGATTTCGTCAAGGATGGAATTGAACGCCGTCCTGGTTTTTGCATCCAAGCCAACAAGTGGACTATCCAGAAGTAGCAGCCTGGGGTTTTTCAGCAGTGAGGCTGCCAGCCTGAGCCTTTTGGTTTCTCCATTGCTTAGCTTGATAAGCTGCTTCTGACGCAGCGGCTCAAGCTGGAAAAGCGAGATAACTTTGCTGACGTCCCAGGACCCTTCTGCTAAGCTTCTCTGCGCCTCGTCATTAAGAAAATCTTCGACGGTTGGGGCATCTTCTGAAAAGGCGGCATTGAAGCGTTGCTGGTAAAAGAACTCCGAAGTGTTAGAAAGATTCTTGAACTGATACTTCACAGGGAGGTAGCTGATGAGCTGCCGGTAGTTGAAGTAAGAGTCTTTTGGCGGATGGGCTCTAATATAGTCATCGTAAAAAGGCCTGATGATTTGCCCCTTTACCACATTGAAATTACCTGTAATGGCCTCCAACAAGGCACTTTTCCCGGATCCACTATGCCCCAGGAGAGCCCAGCACTCACCGCTTCTCACCTCAAAGGACAAGTCCTTGAAAACGATTTTTTCACCGTAGCGAGCGGTTAGGTTGTCGAGCTTAAGAAGAAGCTGATCGTGCATAACACTGAGAGTATTTAAAGCCGGGATTTTGTTGAGCTCCCGGCAAGTTTAATAAAATTCTTTCACTGACGGTTTTTTTCATGTACTGATTCAGGGTAGCCTTCATTTTGTCTGTATTACTTCGTCTAAATGTCATTTTTTAATCGATCTAAAATTTCTAATTTGTCGCTAACCCAAGTGTGATGGAAGACATAGAAAGAGCAGTTTCCCTGATGGGAGTAGGTATGATCACAGTGTTTCTGGTATTGGCCCTGGTGGTGCTTACAGGAAATGCACTCATCAAGTTTGTCAACACCTTTGTTCCGGAAACCTTACAGGCTTCCCCCAAATCCCCTTCCACACCAACATCCCAGGTAGCTTCCAAAAAAGTAGCAGCCATTACCTCGGCGGTTCATCAGCTCTCAGGAGGTAAGGCCAACATCCAAAAGATTGAGAAATTGTAGTGTTTAAACAACCCGGAAATGAGTAAGGAAATAGGACTTTGTCTTGTGTACAGAGATATGTGGCAGTCGTCGGGCAAGTACATGCCCAGGAAAGACCAATTGGTGAAGGTGGCAGGCCCCATTGTAGACATGGGTTGCTGGAGGAGAGTGGAGACCAACGGTGGCGGTTTTGAACAGATCAATTTGCTTTATGGCGAAAACCCCAACCGATCGGTTCGGGAATGGACACAGCCGTTTAACGATGCTGGCATTCAAACGCAAATGCTGGAAAGAGGCCTGAACGGGCTTCGGATGTATCCCGTGCCCATGGATGTGCGGGAGTTGATGTTCAGGGTGAAGAAAAAACAGGGAACCGACATATCCCGCTCTTTCGATGGTCTCAACGACACAAGGAGTATCATTAATTCTATAAAGCTGGCAAAAAAGGGAGGCATGATTGCCCAGGCGGCATTGTGTATCACTCATAGCCCTATCCACACCGTCGACTATTTTGTGAACATGGCGGGTACATTGATAGAGGCCGGTGCCGATGAAATAGCAGTGAAAGACATGGCAGGCATTGGTCGTCCGGCATCTATTGGCAAAATAGTGGAAGGCATCAAGGCTATCAAAAAAGACATTCTGGTGCAGTACCATGGCCATTCCGGGCCAGGCTTTTCGGTTGTTTCCTCGCTGGAGGCAGCCAGGGCTGGTGCAGATATCATCGACGTGGGCATGGAGCCGCTGTCGTGGGGCACCGGGCACGCTGACCTGCTCACTGTGCATGCTATGCTGAGAGATGCCGGATTCTCATTACCTGATGTGAATATGAAGGCTTACATGAAGGTGAGGTCGCTGACACAGGAGTTCATAGATGATTTTCTGGGATACTATATCGATCCTAAAAACCGACTGATGAATTCACTGCTGATTGGCCCGGGCTTGCCAGGAGGCATGATGGGCAGTCTGATGGCCGATCTGGAGAAGAACCTGGTTTCCGTCAACAAAGCCAGAGAGAAAAATGGAGAACCTGCCATGTCGCAGGACGACCTGCTGATCAAGCTGTTTGAGGAAGTGGAGCATATTTGGCCGAAGATGGGCTATCCGCCGCTGGTGACACCTTACAGCCAGTACGTCAAAAATGCTGCACTCATGAATGTGATGCAGATGAACAAGGGCAAGGAGCGTTGGAGTATGCTGGATGATAACACCTGGGATATGATGCTGGGCAAGTCCGGTCAACTGCCAGGCCCTGTAGCTGACGAATTAAAAGCCCTGGCCAAAGCTCAAAATAGAGAGTTTTTTGAAGGTGATCCGCACAGCCTGTACCCAAATGAACTCGAGAAAATCAGGGGCGAGATGAAGGAAAAGGGCTGGGAGTTTGGAGAGGATGAAGAGGAGCTGCTGGAATATGCCATGCATCCTAAGCAATACATCGATTACAAGTCGGGTAAAGCCAAGAAAGCTTTTGATGAGGATTTGGCACAAAGAAAAGCAGTTGCGTCGGCGCCTGCTGCTCAGGCCACAAGTCAAACGCCTGCCATGGCAGCCCTGCCTCAAACATTAATGGTAGATGTGAACGGTGAGGCTTTCCGGGTGACTGTATCCTACGATGGAGATAGTCAGCCGAAGTCAGTTTCTGAAACTCAGGCCACGCCACAGCCTTCCAGTAACGGACATACGCAGGAAATACTGGCACCGCTTGAAGGCAAATTCTTTGCAACGAAAGATGCTGGCGAAAAGGCCATCAAGCCAGGTGACGTTATAAAAAAGGGTGATACTGTGGGCTACATAGAGGCCATGAAGGTGATCAATGCTATTTCCTCCGATAAAGAAGGAACAGTAGTGGAAGTTTGTTTCAAAGACGGGCAGGAGGTATACGACGACGACGTGCTGGTGAGAGTAAAAAGTTAAGGCCATAACCAGCTCACTATTTACTTCTTACCAATAACCACTTACCTCCCTACCATGGAACTGTTCGAAAAAGTATACAGAATGACCGCCCTGGGCGACTTGGTTGCTCATCCGTCTTATATCCTGATGATCCTCATCGGGTTTGGTTTGCTCTACCTGGGCATTGCCAAAAAATATGAGCCGCTGCTCCTTGTACCCATAGCTTTTGGAGTGTTGTTGGCCAACTTTCCCGGAGGAGGGATGGGAGTGGAAAAGATTCCTGAGGGGCTCACCCTGCCGCAGATTGCCGAGCAGTACGGCATCATGAACTTTGTTTATTATGCCCTGATCAAAACGGGCTTTCTGCCGCCAATTATTTTCATGGGGGTAGGTGCGCTGACCGACTTCGGCCCTATGCTGCGCAACCTCAGGCTGGCCTTTTTCGGTGCCGCTGCGCAAATTGGCATCTTCTGCGTGCTGATGGCGGCAGTGGCCATGGGCTTTACGCTGAAAGAGGCTGCTTCTCTGGGCATCATAGGTGGGGCCGACGGGCCTACCGCTATTTACACCACCATCAAATTGGCGCCGCATCTACTCGGGCCGATTGCAATTGCGGCTTACTCTTACATGGCATTGGTGCCGGTGATCATCCCGTTTGTCGTTCGGTTTTCCATGACAAAAAAGGAGCTGCTCATCAATATGAAGGAGCAGGACAAACTGTTTCCGTCCACGAAGCCTATCAAGAATTTGCAGGCGTTAAAAATCATGTTTCCCATCGCCCTTGGCTCTATTGTGGCTATTTTGGTGCCTAGCTCGGTGCCGCTGGTGGGCTTTTTGATGTTTGGCAACCTGGTAAAGGAAATTGGCGTGGCCACGGGCCGCCTGTACCAGGCCACATCCGAGACCATTCTGAATTCAGCTACTGTATTTCTCGGCTTATCTGTCGGTGCGACCATGACCACCAAAGCCTTCCTGAACACGCAAACACTGATGATTGTGGTGGGGGGCTTTATCGCCTTTGCCATCTCCATTTTGGGCGGCATCATGGCTGTGAAAGTGTACAACCTGTTTGCCAAAAAGAAGATCAACCCGCTGATTGGTGCTACCGGCTTAAGTGCGGTGCCCATGGCCGCCAGGGTGGCCAACGAGATTGCCATCAAGCATGATCCCAGCAACCACTTGCTGCAATACGCCATGGCCAGCAATATTTCCGGGGTGATTGGGTCGGCTGTGGCTGCAGGGGTGCTGATTTCGTTTTTGGGGTAGGTGGGGTTGAGCCGATTCGACATAGGATCATCTTCCCGTTTTGATGGGCGTATCCCATCGCCTTCGGTTTCCTTGCTCAATAACCCGGTTGAAACGAGGGCGATAGTGGCTATTAGCATCATGTGATGTGAGTCGAAATTAGCCGGGCCAGTCTGTCCGACTGACAAGTAAATACAAATCGAAAAATTTACGTTGAATCAAATAATAGCTATTTTATGATATGGAGACTGTAGATATAAAGGCAGAGTTACTAGCGCTCATTGAAAAAGAGACTGATAATAGCATATTAGAAGCTATCAGGACTTTGCTCCGAAAATCAAGCTTAGACCCTGCATTAAAGCAGAAACTAACTTCCAAAGCTTTGAAGGCAGAAGACGACATTACCGCCGGCCGGGTCATGGACAGACAAGAGTTAGAGAAAAGGCTGAATAGCAGGTTGCGTAAATGAAAGTAATTTATACTGACCAGTCTTATGATAGTCTGGAAGATTTAACAGATTTTTTGCTGGAAGAACAAGGCTGGGAGTTAGAGAAATTGTTGGAGTTCAGAATAAAATTGTTGGATCGGGCGGATGCCCTGGAAACCACCTATAACAACTATCAGCAGGAAGACTATTTGGAACATTTAGGAAAGGGCCATAGGAGAGTAATAAGAGGGGCATGTCAAAATCATTTATTGGATTGAAAAGGAACGCATCTACATTATCGACTTTTTTGACTCCAGGCAAGACCCAGAGAAAATGAAGGGCTAATTGGCCGGCGTTTTGTAATCACTGGCTGAATTGGAAGAATTAACAATTTGTCGCCGTTAGGCAAACGATTGGTCGCCAGCAACTTGCCATAAAAATCACATTTTCTCTTGCTCTGGCAACAATGGTGATTCATTTTGTGCCTAGGTTGCCGCCTGTGGCATCCCGGATAGCCAACGAGATTGCCATCAAGCACGATCCCAGCAACCACCTGCTGCATTATGCCATGGTCAGCAATATCTCTGGAGTGATAGGATCAGCCATGGCTGGTGGGGTGCTGATTTCGTTTTTGGGGTAACATTTTTTAATGAATCTTTGCTAAAAGTACGGAAGAGCGTACGTTCATTCTATGAAAAGCTTATCGATTACAGAGGCCAGGAAGAATATCTATAAGCTGATACACGAGGCTACCGAGACTCACCAACCCGTTCAGATTACTGGCAAGAGAAATAACGCTGTGTTGGTAAGTGAGGAAGACTGGCGTGCTATTCAGGAAACACTTTATTTGATTTCAATTCCACGTATGAGAGAATCTATCGTAACGGGAATGAAAACACCCCTCGAAGAAACCACAGATAAGCTGGATTGGTGAGCAATTACAAATTGGTTTATATAAGGCAGCCTCAAAAGGATGCAAAAAAAGTGACCTCCGGCGGGCTTAAGCCTAAAGTGGAGGAGCCTCTCAATATGCTGGAAGCCAACCCATTTCAAGACTATCCTCCTTACGAAAAACTTCTTGGTGATTTATACAAAGCATATTCCCGAAGGATTAATATTCAGCAGCGACTTGTGTACCAGGTACTGGAAGAAGAGAAAATAGTAAAAGTGCTGAGAATGTGGACTCATTATGAATAATGGGACTGTACTGGAAGCTCATTTTTGATTACTTTTCTCCAAACATATTATTGATAGTTATCCGCCAACAGATTATTTATGAACGCAGCACTCAACCGCAACTTATTCTTTGTCAAAGAACACACCGGTGTTTTTAAAGCAGCCAACAATTACGATATCCATGATCCGAACTCACAGGAAGTGATCCTTCACTGTCGGGAGGAGAACCTGGGGTTCTTTTCGAAAATATTAAGGTTCACCGACTATAAGAGGATGACACCGTTTCACATTGAGATCAGGACGCCAATGGGAGAAAAGCTTTTGACAGTGAAGCGGGGAGTATCTATCATTCTGTCAAATGTGGAAGTACTCGATGCGAACGACCAATTGGTGGGTAAATTCAAACAGAAGTTCTTTTCCATCGGAGGGAAGTTTGATGTGCTGGATGCCAATGAAACATTTATGTGTACACTTCAGGGAAGGTGGACAAGTTGGGATTTCAAGTTCGTCAAAGACAATGTTGAATTTGCCCATGTGAGCAAACAATGGGCAGGCTTGGGCCGGGAGATGTTTACCTCTGCAGACAATTATATGCTTCAGATCAATGACAAAGTGCCTGCCGACCACCCTTTGAGGATTCTGATTTTGGGTGCGGTGATGTGTATTGATATGGTGTTGAAGGAGTAGCAAGTCAGCAAAGCAGCTATTCTATTTTGAGCAATTCGTCGGTTCTGAAGTGCGCACTGTCTTTGTTCCAGTGCCACTTTTTGAGTTTAGGAAGCTGTAAGCCATTCAAAGATTCGTAGCCTTCGACAAAAATGAACTCTCCGTCCCCTTTGCTCTCGTCAAAATAGAAACGATAGCCGGCCAGGAGAAAGGTCTCCTTGTCAATGTAGAAATACCAGGTTTCTCCATCGGTGGATGGATCGTAGGTTACTTTTATCACCCAACATGATTGATTATTGAATGTTTCCTCCACAACCGCCGGGTCGATGATGGTACCTGTATCCTTTAGTTTCATCGGCACGCCGTACAGGTATTCGTACACCTCTTTGAGGTACTGGGTTCTCTCTTCAGTTAGCTGAAATTTGCTTTTTATCTCGTAGTTTAAGTTTGAACTGTCATTTACCGAAACATAATACTCGCCATGTCTCACTCCCTGGCTGACAGTGCTGTCGCCCTGCTGCAGGGCATATTCAAAAATGCCTTCAGGATTATTTATGAGAACTGAGAAGTATCGGTCTGCCTGTCCATCTCGCTTGATGGACATGTGGAAGCGGCTATTGAGCTTAGGCCACTGGTTGTTGGGGTCATGGGCTTCGATAGATTTTTCAAGCAAAGAGGCTGGAGTGAGTGACGGCTTGTCGCAAGAAAAAAGCAGTATCAGTAATAGGACTGGTGTGGTTTTCATGTGTACTCTCAATACGCTGTCCGACAAATATACCCTTAATTCGGCCAAAACTCCGGCTCGTCCAGCTCACCATATAGTCGACAGTCGCAACAGTACTCTGGGGCGTAATAATTAATGCCCGACCCATATGGCCCCTGACTTGCGAGGCAATAGCCAGCCGGCGGACTTCCACCGCCAGATACCTCCACGAGCTTCGAAGAACACCCATCGGAAGCAAAATTTAAGTCCAAAAGCTGACTTCTGTCGATGTAAATTTCTTTTTGGGTTACAGCACCCACATCAAAAAAGCCGATCACCTGCTCGTCAGGATTATTAGGGTTAAAGAGATTGCTTGGCAAATCGTACGGTAGCGGATCGAAGAGTGTACCCTGGCTCTCAGAAATTTTTTTGAGTTCAGTCCAGTACTTTATGCCGGCGCTGTTGAGGGCATATTGACGAACCAACAACCTGTACAAGGAGCGAAGCTGGTAGCCCTCTGTACTTATATACTTTATTTCGAGTTGGCTGACTCTTGACTCTTTGAGCTGACTGGTATTTGCCGTAACAATATCGGAGTTTGTCTCGGTGTTGTAGCAAACCCACACGCTGATATCCTGTGGATAGGGAACTTTGATTTGGTACGTCTCTTCCCATTCATAGCGGAAGTACTGGGTGAGCCCTTCAGGATCATGAGAGTCGAGAAGTATTTTAATACCGTCTTTGGTGGTTCCTTCATTAGTTAGCCGCTGTTCTCTTTCAAAGTATAAGCTATCGATGTCTGGCGCAGTGTTGAGCAAAATGGGCTTGGATTGGTAGGTCTCGCCGTAAAGAGTTTCGATATGCAAAGCATACGAGTTGCCCGTTTGGCCAACAAAACATGCGGGGTCACTCTGGTAGATTCCCGGGCTGGTCTCTTCAAAGTAAAATTTAGCGCCCTCCTGGTCTTCAACATACACCAGAGCGCCAACTTCAACTCCACCATATTCCACACTGAGTGGTTTGGTGCGTGAAAGCCTGACAGTATTGGCCTCATCGAGATTGGAGACATGACCTTCAACGACCATGAGATAATCAAAAACCCCCAGCTCTGGCTCGATTGGCTCTATGCAACCGACCAAAATTAACGTTAGAGAAAGGGTGACGTGTCGTCTGGTTATCATTCGTTTAAGCAGGTCGATCATACTTCCCGGGCATTTTCCATTATTTCTATCGGCTAATAGACGTATTATTAGCCCCGTTAGTTGGCATTGCCAGCGGTATAGCATAACATCTATCTGCCTAAGCGCCCGTAGTGGTCGTCATTTGGTTCATTATTTTGCAATATCAAACCGTTGTACCTGTTTTTTCCCAACTTCATTCTCTTTTTGGTAATTCTTTTATCAAATTTGCCGATTCCTATTTTTGACGGTCGAAATCAGTGATAAATCTTCCTCGAAACAAAAGATGATTGGTCAGTGTGGACTGTCTGTGGACTAAATTTTTTGCGAATTTATGAAAGTCTTAAAGTTCGGAGGCACTTCAGTGGGGTCCTCGGAAAATATACGAAAGGTGGCGGCTATCCTTCAGGATTACCAACAGCAGGGAACCGAAGTAGCCGTGGTAGTTTCTGCTATGAGCGGTGTTACCAACCGGCTTATTGCGCTTGGTGATGTGGCAGTTTCTGGCGATGAGTCGTACCTGGTGGATTTGGAGCGACTGCGTCTACTGCACCTCGACACCATGAAGCGCCTCAATGATAACAAACTCCACCCGGAGGGGCGGGACACCATTGACAAGCTTTTCGCTGAGTTGAAGGACATGCTTCACGGGGTGTTCCTTATCAAAGAGCTTTCCGTTCGATCGCTGGATTTGATACAGAGCTTTGGTGAGCGGCTTTCAGCCAACATAATTACACTGTATCTGCAAAAGATTGGAATCAACGCCACGTTTCTGGATACCCGCCGGGTGATCAGAACCGACAATCATTTCGGGGGATCGAAGGTTAATTTCAAGGAGACCAATGCCTTGGTGAAAGGCTTCTTTGAAGGAAATAAGTCGATGGTGGTGGCTACTGGCTTTATAGCCAGCACAGCGCAAAATGAAACCACCACACTTGGCCGTGGAGGCTCCGACTACACTGCCTCCATTTTGGCTGCTGCATTGGACGCCGATGAGGTAGAGATCTGGACCGATGTTGACGGCGTGATGACAGCCGATCCACGCAAGGTGAGGGAAGCCTACTCAATGACGAGCCTGAGCTATGTGGAGGCAATGGAAATGTCGCATTTTGGTGCCAAGGTTATATACCCGCCTACGCTGCAGCCAGCCATTTCGAAGAAGATCCCACTGCGAATAAGAAACACGTTTAATCCGACTTTTGAGGGCACCCTAATTACGCAGCAAAGCACAGGAAAAAAGTACCCGGTGAAAGGCATTTCCTCCATTGAAAACATGTCGCTTGTGAGCCTGATAGGTGGCGGTATTGCGGGTGTGCCGGGTGTGGCATCGAGGCTTTTTGGAGCACTTGCCAGGAAAAATGTGAACATCGTCCTCATCACGCAGGCCTCATCCGAGCACTCAATCACTTTTGCGGTGAGCCCAAAAGATGGCACCATTGCCAGAGATGTATTGAAAGAGGAATTTGCCCAGGAGATAAAAAACAGAGAGATAGACAGGATCCAGGCTGAGGAAGACTTGTCTATAGTCGCTGTTATTGGTGAAAACATGAAGAATACGCCGGGCATTGCTGGCAAGCTTTTCCAGGCGTTTGGCAGAAACGGCATCAACGTAGTGGCCATTGCCCAGGGTTCCTCGGAGCTCAATGTGTCGGTGGTAATCAACAGAGCCAATATTTCCAAGGCGCTCAATTCGTTGCACGAAACCTTCTTTTTGTCCGACAGAAAATCGCTCAATGTGTTTCTCGTGGGTACCGGGCTGATAGGAAGCACCCTTATCGGGCAAATCAAAGCTCAAGCGGCCTACCTCATGGAGGAGCGTTCACTGAAAATCAATCTTGTGGGTATTGCCAACTCTCGTCACATGGCTTTTGATGAAGGCGGCATTGACCTTAACACTTGGCGCAAGCTTGTGGACAAGCCAGGAAAGGGTATAGAACTTTCAGCGTTCATAGAAAAGATGGAATCTATGAATCTGGCCAATTCGGTATTTATCGACTGCACTTCGAGCGCTAAAGTAATCGAGTTTTACGAAGATATTTTGGAGTCCAGCATTTCTATCGTTACACCAAACAAGCTGGCCAACTCGGGCCCACTGGCTTTCTACGAAAAGTTAAAAAAGCAGGCGGCCAAACACGGTGTGAAATTCATGTACGAAACGAACGTGGGTGCCGGACTTCCCGTCATTAACACGCTCAATGATTTGAAATACAGCGGAGATAAAATCATCAAAATAGAAGGTATTTTGTCCGGCACGCTTTCCTATATATTCAACAGCTTCAAAGAGGGGGTGCCATTCAGCCAGGTGGTAACGGAGGCCCGCAGCAAAGGGCTGACCGAACCCGACCCGAGAGACGACCTGAACGGGATGGACGTGGCAAGAAAGATCTTGATTTTAGGTAGAGAGGCTGGCCAGAAGCTTGATATTAAAGACGTGAAGCTGGAGCCTATTTTGTCTGATGCCTGTTTCAAGGCGCCAAACATTGATGCTTTTTTTGAAGAACTCAAAAAAGAAGACGGCCGACTGGAAGCCATGAGAAAGAAGGCGATGGACGAAGGGAAGAAGCTGCGTTTTATTGCCAAGGTAGAGGAGGGAAAAGCTTCTATTTCGCTGCAAGCAGTCGATGCCGAACATCCGTTTTACAGCCTTTCCGGCAGCGACAACATTATTTCCTTCACCACCCAAAGGTATTTTGAAAGGCCATTGGTGGTAAAAGGGCCGGGTGCTGGAGCAGAAGTGACTTCGGCAGGCGTTTTTGCAGAGATCATCAGCATCAGCAATCACTTTATTCAGGACAACTACAAATTTGCTGGCGGCTATGGCGGATAGTATCAAAGTATTTGCCCCAGCTACTGTGGCCAATTTAACCTGCGGCTTCGATATTCTTGGACTGGCCATCAATGGCCCGGGAGATGAGCTGGTGGCTAAAAAAACAAGCGGAAGTGGAGTAACTATCGTCTCCATCGAAGGTGACGAAGGGCGACTGTCGAAAGACGCATCAAAGAACACGGCGGGCATTTCAGCCAACCAGTTCTTGCAGGCAATCGATTACCGGGGAGGCATCGAAATATCTCTTCACAAGAAAATGCCCTTTGGAAGTGGCATGGGATCTAGTGCCGCCAGTGCGGTGGCAGGTGTTTTCGCCGTCAATGAATTGTTGGGAAGACCTTTGAGCCAAAGGGAATTGCTACGTTTTGCAGTAGAGGGCGAGCGAATTGCCTGTGGCAGCGGCCATGCCGATAATGTGGCGCCGTCGCTGCTCGGAGGCATCACGCTGGTTAAAAGCTACGAACCATTGGAGGTACTTTCTTTGCCGGTGCCGCCGAATATGTATGTGGCAGTTTTGCACCCCGCAGTGGAAGTGTCGACAGGCGATGCCAGAGCGATTTTGCCAAAAGAGGTGGCCATGAAAGCTTCAGTAAAGTACGCCGGTAATTTAGCAGGCTTTGTTTCAGCGCTATACACCAACGACCTTGGTTTAATGCGCAGAGCATTGATAGATGAGATTGTTGAGCCAAAAAGGGCTTCATTGATCCCGTATTTCTACGAAATCAAAGAAGCTGCTTTGTCTTCCGAAGGGGTCATTGGTTTTGGCATTTCAGGCTCCGGCCCGGCCATGTTTGCCCTGGCTGATGGATTGGAGGCAATAACAAAAGCGGGAGCAGTCATGGAAAGCATTCTTAAAAAGCGAGGCATATCGGCTAACCTCTACATTTCTGAAGTGAATACCACAGGCCCTAAAATATTAGATTGAAAATGAAGTTATACAGCACCAATAAGCAATCTCCCGAAGTAAGTTTTGAAGAGGCGGTTTTTAAAGGACTCCCTGACGACAACGGGCTTTATATGCCAAAGGCCGTTCCGGCACTTTCTGCCAAATTTTTCGAAGGGTTGGAGGACATGTCTTTTCAGGAGATGGCCTTGGATGTAACGGATACCTTGATTGGTGATGAGATAGGAAGAAAAGACCTGGAGAAGATCATTTACGACGCCATGAATTTTCCGATAGAGCTTCATCAGGTAGAAGACAACATATTTGGTCTTGAGCTTTTTCATGGACCTACGCTGGCTTTCAAAGACTTTGGTGCCAGATTCATGAGCCGTGTAATGGGTCACTTTTTGGAGAAAAAGCAAAAGGAAATTACCATCCTTGTCGCCACCTCTGGCGATACAGGTAGTGCAGTTGCCCATGGCTTCCTGGGTATTCCGGGCATCAACGTAGTGATCCTTTATCCGAGCGGCAAGGTGAGTGAGATTCAGGAGAAGCAGCTAACAACGATAGGCCAAAATGTGAAGGCGCTGGAGGTTGATGGCACGTTCGACGACTGCCAGCGCATGGTAAAGCAGGCTTTCCTTGACAAAGAGTTGAACAAGGTGCGACATTTTACCTCAGCCAATTCCATCAACATAGCGAGGCTGATCCCTCAATCGTTCTATTACCACTATGCCTGGTCGATGTTGCACAGCGACCGCAAGCCAGTGTTTTTCTGTACGCCGTCTGGCAACTTCGGGAATTTGTGTGGAGGCCTTATTGCAAAGAAAATGGGATTACCTATCGACCACTTTGTGGCTGCAACGAATGCCAATCACATTGTGCCCGATTATTTGCTGACGGAAAAGTTTCAGCCAAAGCCTTCTGTGAAAACAATTAGCAATGCCATGGATGTGGGCAACCCGAGTAACTTTCCACGGGTGCAGGCATTGTATGGAGGAAGCTATGACAAGATCAACCGGGATATTTCAGGGGCATGGTATACGGATGCTCAAACGTCGCAGGCCATGAAGGAGGTTTTTGAAAACGAGGAATACCTGCTTTGCCCACATAGCGCCATCGGCTATTTGGGAGCCAAAGACTATCTGAAAAGCCATCCAGGCAAGACGGGAGTATTTCTGGCCACAGCTCACCCGGCTAAATTCTACGACGTGGTTGACAAAGTGCTTGGTGGGAAAGTGGAAATCCCCGAAGTGCTGAAAGAGACGATGGAGAAGCCCAAAAAGTCAGTGAAAATGGAAGCCAGCCTCGATGCTTTGAAAAGCTTTTTGATGAACTAAGCTTTTCAGGACTTGCTGAGGCCTGACGGCTTCCGGGCAGAAAGTTCACTGGCTGCCCCAACCATTTTATCAAGCAGGCGGGCAGGGTCAGTTTCCCAGATCACAAAGTCGAAATTCACCTTTTTCAGCAGACCATTCACCGTCATGTGAGCGAAGAGCTGGTGCAAATAGTCGTAGTATCCGTTAGTATTGAGGATGCCAATAGGGGCATGAATGAGGCCCAGTTGACGCCAGGTGGGTATTTCGCAAAGCTCCTCAAGCGTACCGAACCCACCCGGCAAGGCTATGAAGCCCTCTGAAAGTTGCGACATGATGGTTTTGCGTTCATGCATTGACTCCACCCTGACAAGTTTGGTAACACCCGTGTGGGCGATCTCCTTGCTTGCCAGAAAATTTGGGATGACTCCTGTGACCGTTCCACTTGCATTCATACAGCTATTGGCTACTGCACCCATGATGCCTATTTGAGACCCACCATAAATCAACTCAATATTTTGGTTGGCCATCAGTTTTCCGAGAATTTCTGCCTGAGCCACAAACTGAGGGTTTTTTCCCTCAGCCGAACCACAAAACACACAGACTGACTTCATTATGTACAATTTGAGATTTGATAAATACTTTTTTCTGAGTATTTCTTATTGAGGTTAAACCTAGTAATTTGTTGCATTGATTTTTACTGTAACCTGGAATTTTACTAACCTGACCCCTTATGATAAAGAGGAAGCACTATCTCAATGGCCTGTTATTTTTATTTTTTGTAGGCTCAACCGTCCTTTTTGTTCAAGAGGAAAACCGGCCAGTTGATTCACGAATCGCTTACGAGGCCTTCATAAGGGAGCATCCCTACAACCAAAATCAAAAAGGAGCGCAGCGTTCAAAAGGCAATAGCGAGGAGGACAAGGAGAGGAGCGGCCCTGCAGAGAGAATGCAGCAGGACTTCCTAATGACGATGGATCCTGCGCTTAAAAGGCCCACTCCTGAATTGCTACCACAGATAATGAGGGATCAAAAAAGTGCACGTACTTACGGCACACTTCCCGGAGAGTCGGCAGCGCCGTGGCTGGAAAGGGGCCCCAAAAATGTGGGCGGACGAACCCGGGCTCTTATGTGGGATCCTAATGATGGCACAGGGAAGAAAGTATGGGCGGGCGGAGTGGCAGGTGGCCTATGGTTTAACAGTGACATTACGAGTAGCAACTCGCCGTGGACAGCGGTCGATGACTTTTGGAGTAACCTTGCAATTACTTGCATTGCATATGACCCGAATGATACGGAGACTTTTTATGTGGGTACAGGTGAGGGCTGGTACAACGCTGACGCTGTAAGGGGGCAGGGCATTTGGAAGACTACCAATGGCGGCACTACGTGGACGCAACTGACTGCCAGCACCAGCTTCCTTTTTGTGAACGACATTGTCGTGAGAGATGACGGTGGCACAAGCGAAGTTTATGCAGCGGTGGCCAGAAGAAGTGGAGCGTCAAATAGCGAAGGTCTGTTCCGATCTGTCGACGGAGGAACTTCTTTTACTCAGCAGCTCCCGAATATTGCGGGCAAATCGTACCCACCAGGGGTAAGCGATATCGAGATTGGTGCTGATGGAGCCATTTGGGCAGGTACCACTTTTGCTGGATCGGGCAGTGGCGGTGGTTTAGTTCTCAGATCAAGTGACGGAGAATCATGGTCGACTGTATATACCGCTTCTGTCAACGAATTTGATGGCCGGGTGGAACTCGCTACCTCTGCGGAGGCCGATACTGTGGCGTATGCCCTTATCGAAAAGGACTACAAGATCTTTGAAATGAAGAGGACGGCTGACGCCGGTGCTACCTGGGTAAACATGACGCTACCGGATGATGATGACAATGGGATTGACGCTGACGATTTTACAAGGGGGCAGGCTTTTTACGACTTGGTTGCCGCAGTGAACCCCGAAGACGACAGCACTATTGTAGTGGGTGGAATAAACCTTCACATGAGTACTGATGCAGGCCAGACATGGCAACAGATATCAAAGTGGTCCAACAATCCCAACATGGGTGGCAAGCCGTATTCCTATGTGCATGCCGACCATCATGCTATCCAGTTCAAGCCCGGAAGCTCAAACGAGGTTGTTTTTGGGAATGATGGCGGGGTATTCTGGACAAGTGATTTCTCTGACCCAGCCAATACCGACAAGATTGTGAGTAGGAATAGTGACTACAATGTTACACAGTTTTATTCCGCTGCCGTTCATCCGGACAAAGCCAAGAACTACTTTTTGGCAGGTGCTCAGGACAATGGCACGCAGCGATTCCAGTCTGCGGGAGTAAACGTTACCGACGAAGTCTCCGGAGGCGATGGCGGGTTCGCCTTCATTGATCAAACCAATGGCAGTGAGCAGTTTGCTGCTTACACAAATAACAATTATTATTTCACCGACAATAGCTGGCAAACCGCCGTAACTGTAGAGTCTGATGATGAAACTGGCCGGTTTATCAATCCAACTGACTATGATGACGAGCTGAATATTCTTTACTCAGCATCAACGGAGTCAACTATAGGACGTTTCTCTAATAGCCCGACGGGGTGGGTCAGGAACGATCTGGCTGTAAGTCTGGGTACCAAAGCCACACATTTGAGGGTGTCGCCCCACACCCGAAACTCGACGACCCTTTTTGTCGGTACGGAAGCTGGGCGGGTTTTTAAAATTACTAAAGCTAACTCTGGCGTTTCAGCCTCTTCGGAAATTACAGGTTCTTCGTTTCCGAATGGCTGGGTGTCCTGTATCGAAGTGGGGCAGGACGAAAGTCATCTGCTGGTGACATTTTCGAACTACGGTGTGATTTCCGTGTGGTACACCGAAGATGGTGGTGCCACCTGGAGTAACAAGGAAGGCGATTTACCCAATTTTCCTGTGCGCTGGGCCATGTTCAATCCAACTAACTTTGATGAGGTAATTTTAGCTACCGAAATGGGAATTTGGGGAACAAAGTCAGTGACCGCAGCCTCACCAACATGGGCGCAGTTCAGCAACGGCCTTGCCAATGTGAGAGTGGACATGCTTCAGATGAGGGACTCAGACTTTGAGGTGATCGCAGCCACTCATGGCAGAGGGCTCTACTCAAGTTCAATTTTTGCCGGGCAGTCGTCGCTTACAGCAAATTTTGTAGCGAAAAACAGAGCTACCGAGAAAAATACTGCGGTGGAGTTTGTTGACAGGTCGAAAGGAGCTACCTCCTGGGCCTGGACTTTCGACGGGGGCACTCCGGCAACCTCAACTTCCCAAAATCCATCAGTAACCTATGCAACCGACGGAGCCTACACGGTGACCCTTGTTTCAAAAAATGCCAGCGGAGCAACATCAACGAAAACCATCGAGGGCTACGTACAGGTAGGGCCGGTTGATGATGGGCCGATTGAAGCATTGTTTACCTCCGATATCCAAACAGTGGTGCAGGGCAACACAGTTAAGTTTACAAACGCCTCTAAAGGTATGCCGGAGTCTGTGATCTGGTTTTTCGAAGGGGGCACACCATCCGCTTCTACGGAGCTAAATCCGACAGTAAAATATGAAACGACTGGCTCGTTTGATGTGGAGTTGGTGGTGTTTAAGGAAGGGGAGCAAAACAAAATATTAAAAGCCAACTACGTTACGGTTTCTGCTGACAATTCGACTTTAAAAGCGAAATTCAAGGTCAATACGCCCACTGTTTTTGTAGGCAATCAAATCAAGTTCACAGACATATCAACAGGAGGTGCTACTTCCTGGGCTTGGACTTTCGAAGGAGGAACACCGTCTATTTCGAGCAGTCAGAATCCGGTTGTCGTTTATAATACTTCCGGTAAGTTCAACGTGACCCTCAAGGTCACAAAAGGAGCTGAAACAAACACCCTAACGATTGAAGACCATGTCGGCGTTTACGTTAGCACAGGTATTGAGTTCTCTGACGGCGTGATAGACTCATATTACAGCAATGCCAACCCTGATTTTACTGGCTTGTATGGGGGCGAGTGTGATGCATTTTTCACCAACAGAAGGCTTTTGGCTCCAACCAATGTCAATGGAAATACAGATACTTTTGTCAGCTTGCCCCTGGGGTCGTATGTGACGGTAGAATTTACCGACAATGTGATTATCAATGCTCCTGGTCAGGACGATATTTTCATCAGAGAATGTGAGGGGGTCAACGAATATGCCAACGTTTATGTAAGTGCAAATGGCGTTGATTTTTCTTTTATTGGCACAGCCATAGGTACTAACAGCAGCAATGTCACGACTACTTTCGATCTGGAAACGATAAATTTTCAGGAACCCGTAACGGCCATCAAAGTAATTGGGCTGGATTTAGGTGGTGCCTCGCCCGGTTTTGATTTACTGAGCGTGAGTGGAATTGCCGGAGCCATTATCGGTAACGATCCACCATTGGCACCCACACTCCTTACTGCCGAGGCCAAGCCCTCAGAAGTAAAACTGAGCTGGGAAGACAATGCCATCGATGAGGCTGGATTTTTTGTCGAAAGGTCAACCAATGGTACCACTTTCACTAAGATCAAAGACTTGCCGGTCAACGCATCCAGTTACACCAGTGGAGGACTCACAGAGGCAACCAAATACTTTTTCCGTGTGGCAGCCACCAACAAAAATGGCGACTCCGATTACAGCAATGTGGTGGAGGTAACAACGACAGAGTTTACTATTGAAGCACCCACTGGACTTAATGTAATTGCCAACACTTCGGTGTCAGTGGTGCTCGATTGGGTTGACAATTCAGATGACGAAGAAAGTTTTGAAATTCAAAGGTCCGAGGACAATGATCAGTTTATTACGCTTGGCACAATTGGAGCTGACACCATTTCATTTGATGACTTGAGCCTGATGCCGTCGTCGACTTATTTCTACAAAGTAAAAGGTGTTAACGCAACAGGCGAGTCCGATTACACCGAGGTTGTGGAAGTCAAAACGCTTGACCCTCTTGAGGCACCCACGGCCCTCACGCTTGCCAAGGCAACCGGACGTAAAGTGGTGCTTTCGTGGGTCGATAATTCATTGAGGGAAACTGCCTTCATTGTGGAAAGGGCCGTAGGAACCGGTGCGTTTGCTACCCTCACGGAACTGGAAGCTGATGTCACGGAGTTTACAGACGATGCCGTACTTGAGCTAACAGACTATAAATACCGCTTGTATGCAGTGAACGATGTGCTCGAGGTTTCGTCAAAAACCACTTCGTTACTCGTGTCAACACCCGAAAAGGGCTTTGCGGATCTTACCATTACTGATCTGAATGCCCCGGTTTCGCAGAGCGCCAAAGAAATCACACTTGGAGCAACCGTTTCCAATCTTTCCGACGATCCTACAGAAGGCGCTTTTGAGGTGAGTTTTTACCTTTCTAAGGATGAGAACCTCTCGTTAGCGGACGAGTTTTTAGGGGCGGTGGCTTTTGAGGAAATGGAGGATGGGGCAGAGCAAACTGCCTCCGGAACCTTTGATATGGTGATACTGACAGCCGGGGAGTATTTCATCATTGCCGTGGTTGACGAAGAGAGTGTGATTGAAGAAAAAGACGAAGCCAATAACAAAAAAAGTGCCTCAATTATTCTCACGGAAGTGCTTTCTGTGGCCGATGATTTGCAACAAAACATAAAAGTTTACCCCAATCCAACCACTGCGGTGGTTAATGTGACGTCGGAGGCAGGCAAAATTGGGCCATTCAATATTCGGTTAACAGACTTGTCGGGAAAGCTCTTAAAGGTACAAGCCAAGGTAGAAGGAACTACGAGGATTGATATGACAGACCTGCCAAGTGGCGTCTATCTCCTTACAATCCAAAAGGAGGGTAGCCAGTATTCAACCCGGATTCTGAAAAGGTAAAAATGGGGCTGGCGGTGAGCCGGCCTCATTTCTAAAAGTCCTTTGAGTCATTCAATCGCCAGTCGTAGTCGATATAGCTGACTTTGGTTTTATCAGCGATCTTTACTTTGGCAAACTGATTGATAAAATCTTTCAGATTCTTGTTTTTAGTGAAATCGCCACTGTACCAATCGAAGAGTTTTGACAGCTGAGCACTTGTGCTGGTAATTTTGTTTCGCCGCTCGTCGTTGACAAAGCTAATGGCCTGCTCTTTAAGTTGCTGGTCAATCTTTGCGCCGGTGTAGGCCTCGGCCCTTAGCACCGGGCACGAATAAGAGGCACAATTGATGGCAAAGTGTATCCTCGGCTCATTGAATTCCTTTCTTAGGATGCTGTGCTCTATGTTATTCAAATCCATCTCTTTACCACCTATTTTGATAAACTTGATGTCCCAGGGTGTGTTCACAAAGGGGATTTGAATTTTGCTGCCGATGTCCTTGATGCTCTCCACTGGATAATATTGAAGAATGAGCTCAATAGTAAAGGCATTGTAGGCATTGATCCAATACGCCAGCCGATCCTCTTTGCTCCAGGTCTTATCGTTTGGTGCATTGTTCTGAATCAAATCCAGGTATTTTTTTAGTTCGGCTCTGTCTTCTTTGAAGCCTTCGTAATTCACCCAGCCTTCTTTGTTGACATGTTTTTTTAGCAAAGCATCGAAGGTAGCGTGACTGATCGGTTTTGTGTTTTCCTGTTTTGGCGAGGCTATGCCGCAACTCACAAAAACCAGCAGCAGAAAAATGTTAAGGATATGTTTCATGGCCAGGGATGTTTTATAAGTGAAACGAGCGAACCCAGTGCTTGTTGGGAGAAAAATGAGATGTGTCTTGAGAAAGACACTATCTTTTTTCCTGAAGGATGACTTTTTCACGGTAAATGGGCGAACCATAAGTTGGCCTAATGTAAAGACCTCATCAGTTTTATAGTGTTTTTTTTGACTAATTTTTTGGATCAAACACCTTTTATTGAAGTATTCGCTTAATATTGAAGATAAGGTTTGATTGATGATTCGACAATGATACAATTACTCATTTTAATTGCCGGGTTTCTCTTGGTTGCCGTGTCCTCCAATCAAATAGCCCGCCAATTCCAAAAAATACATTTGCCTTTAATCTCCGGGCTCATGATCACGGGCGTTTTGGCTGGGCCTTATGTGCTCAACCTCATCCCCGAGATAGCCAAAGTGCAGCTGAGCTTTATCAGTGAAACGGCCCTCGCATACATTGCATTTGCAGCAGGGTCAGAACTTTATCTCAACGAAATGAGGAGCAAGTTGAGGAGCATTAAGATTCAATCTTTTGCTCAAACGGCCATCACTTTTCTGGCAAGCGGATCCCTTGTGTTTTTCCTCGCCGATATGATCCCCTTTATGAAAGAGCTTTCGCTGGGCGACAAATTATCGGTTTCACTGCTTACGGGGGTCATATTTGTTACACCTTCTCCCGCTTCGGTAATAGCTATCGTCAATGAATTGAGAGCGAAGGGGCCTTTTACGCAGGTCGTTCTTGGTGTCACTATTGTGAAGGATTTTGTGGTGGTTGTGATGTTTGCCATTATTTTGGCCGTGGCAAAAACGCTTGCTCATGGAGATAGTTTTGAGCTCACAAGCCTGCTAATAATAGTTGTTGAGCTGATTGTTTCTTTTGGCGGGGGCTTTCTTGTGGGGAAGGGGCTTGAGGCAGTTTTAAAGCTGAAAATCAAGCACTTGGTCAAAACCGTCCTCATTTTGGCTCTGGGGTACCTGGTTTACCTATTGTCTCATCACATTCTGGCGTGGAGTGAAGAGCTTTCGGGGCACGGGCTTTATCTGGAGCCGCTGCTTATTTGCCTCGTTGGGAGTTTTTATGTCGCCAATTACTCCAACTACAGACCAGAGTTTCTAAAAATACTTCATGAAGCAGGAACACCCGTATATGTAGCGTTTTTCACACTCACGGGCGCATCCATGGACTTGCCCGTGTTGGCAGAGGTTTGGGTCATTGCCCTGCTTTTTTTTGTTATCCGACTGCTTGCAACTACAGTAGGCGCCCTTGCAGGGAATGTGCTGGCCGGAGACCCGCACAGGTTTCTTAAGGTGGTTTGGATGCCATACATTGCTCAGGCTGGAGTAGCGCTTGGTTTGGCAACCGTTATCGCCAACCAGTTTCCCGGGTGGGGGGAAGATTTTGCAGTACTCATTATTGCCATCATTGTTATCAACCAACTTGTGGGCCCGCCATTTATCCGCTGGGCCATCGACCTGGTAGGTGAAAACAAAAGTAGAGCGGATGTTCCCCGGTTTGATGGCGTTATGGACGCCCTTATTTTTGGCTACGAAAGCCAGTCATTGGCTCTTTCACGGCAGCTTATGGAGAAAGGCTGGAAAGTAGAGATGATTACGCTGAGTGATCAAAAGGATGTGGAAGTTCCGGACGGAATTAAACTTCATTTTGTTACTCAGATCGACAAAAAGCTTTTTGACGGGATCGATGCTAAAAAATTTGATGCCATTGTAACCTTGCTGTCTGACGAGGAGAACTATAGAATATGTGAGATAGTGTACGAAGAAATAGGGACAAAACAGATGGTTGTGCGCCTGAATGAAAGGGCCAACCTCGACAAATTTGTTCACCTGGGCGTGAAAGTGATCGACCCGTCCACTGCCATGGTGAGCCTGCTTGACCATTTTGTGCGCTCACCCCAGGCCACCAGCTTGCTGCTTGGCATGGAACACGGCCAGGACACCAGAGACATTGTCATCCGCAATCCGGATCTCCACGGACTCCCGCTTCGGAGCCTTCGCCTGCCCCCGGAGGTCATCATTCTTTCTATGCGCCGGGCCGGCCAAATGATCATTTCACATGGCTACACCCGGCTGCGGGTGGGGGACATCGTGACCATGGTTGGATCGAACAACAGCCTCGACGAGATAGAGCTGAAATTTGGCAACTAACGTTTCATAGCAGAATAAGCCATTTTTGCTTCTCAATTCTTTATTCTGCAAGCATTAATCCTATATCTTTGCGGCCTAAAAAGAAATCAGCCGACGGCTGGTGCTCTTTCTTTTGGAACCGAATAAGACGAACTGATGAATTCTCAAAACACGCCTAAAGAAGAAACCAACTTGCTTCGTACCCTCATTGCTCATGCCAAGGAGTATGGCTTCATATACCCTTCAAGTGAAATATATGACGGCCTCCAGGCAGTATATGACTATGGTGCTTATGGTGTGGAGCTGAAAAACAATATCAAAAAAGTTTGGTGGGAGAGTATGACCCGCCTCAACGAGAATATAGTGGGCATCGACGCCGCCATCTTCATGCATCCAACTACCTGGAAGGCATCTGGCCACGTCGACGGGTTCAACGACCCGATGATCGACAACAAGGACTCTAAGAAGCGCTACCGGGCCGATAACCTGATTGAAGATAAGGCTACTGAGTATGAGAATAACGGTGAAGGAGCCAAAGCGGAGCAGCTGCTGGCCGACATGAACAGGCTGCTGACAGCTGAGGACTTGAAGGGAGTGAAGGAGCTGATTGAGAGCCACAAAATTATTTGCCCCCTCTCCGGCACTGCCAATTGGACTGAGGTGCGTCAGTTCAATCTGATGTTTTCCACCAAAATTGGTTCGGTGTCTGAGGAGGCCGATGTGGTTTACCTGAGGCCGGAAACTGCCCAGGGAATTTTCGTCAACTTCCTGAACGTGCAGAAGACTGCCAGGATGAAAGTGCCTTTTGGAATTGCGCAGATTGGCAAGGCCTTCAGAAATGAGATTGTCGCCCGCCAGTTCATTTTCCGAATGAGGGAATTTGAGCAGATGGAAATGCAGTTCTTTGTCCGTCCTGGTGAAGAAATGAAGTGGTACGAGTACTGGAAAGAGGCTCGCATGAAATGGCACCTGGCGCTGGGCACTCCGGCTGAAAAGCTGAAGTTTCACAACCATGATAAGCTGGCCCATTATGCCAATGCCGCTGTTGATATTGAGTACCAATTTCCATTCGGTTTCAAAGAAGTGGAAGGCATCCATAGCCGTACTGACTTTGATTTAAAGAACCACCAGGAGTTTTCAAAAAAGAAGCAGCAGTACTTTGATACAGAAATCAATCAGAACTACATTCCTTACGTGGTGGAGACCTCTATCGGTGCCGACAGGGCATTTTTGATGGTGTTGAGCAATGCCTACACTGAGGAGACTGTAGGTGAGGGAGATGAAAAGAAGGAAAGAACTTATTTGAAGCTACATCCTGCACTAGCGCCAATCAAAGCCGCTATCTTCCCGTTGGTGAAGAAAGATGGCCTGCCTGAGAAGGGCCGCCAGATTTTCGATATGCTGAAGTACGATTTCAACCTGATCTATGAAGAGCAGCAGTCGATCGGCAAGCGTTATACCCGCCAGGATTTGATAGGCACACCTTTCTGTATCGCAGTGGATTACGAGACCATGGAAAACGATACTGTCACCATCCGCCACCGTGACACCATGGCACAGGAAAGAGTGCATATTTCCGAACTGAAGGAGAAAATTGGAGAGGCAGTTTCTATTAAGAGGATATTTGAGAAGCTGTAGTAAAGCGCTCAAATTAGAAAATTATCAAAAGGCTCTTTCAAGAATGATTGAGCCTTTTGCTATTATTATACTTTAGTATGGCCTAAGTATTAGTTACCTCATTCCAACCTGAATGGCTTATTTTCTATCTG
>TARA_R110001606_G_scaffold399292_1_pt1 | contig 68804 bp, 58 predicted proteins | sample TARA_R110001606 | Tara Oceans TARA_R110001606 (sample SAMEA4398315) | marine metagenome | biome: Polar Biome; feature: [SRF] surface water layer (ENVO:00010504); material: water (ENVO:00002006), including particulate matter (ENVO:01000060) such as... | depth 5 m
TTCAAAATGCGCTTAACTTTTTGTCCAGTTTTCTATTGCAAGTCCAAACAAGAGTAAATCAAATATTGACTCGATTGAAGAGGGAGAAGGTCTAGGAGTTTTAAAATTTGGACTTCAAAGGAGTGATGTAGAATTGCTTTTAGGTAAGCCAGATGAAAAGAAAAATTATTCCTATACAAAGGGCAAGCAAGACTTAACCGAATATTGGAGTTATGACGACCTAGAATTATCCCTTGGCTTTGATGAAGAAGATGATTGGCGTTTAGTCACAATCGCTATAACTTCATCATGTTACACATTAAAAGGTCTTCCTCTTATTGGACTATCAAAAGATGAGTTAAAGAGCCAATTAAAGAGGAAAGGAATAATTGACCTTGAATATGAAGATTGGTCGTCGATAGAAATTCCATCTCATGAATTACTCTCTTCAGACTCATCGGGAATAAACTTTTGGTTCGACGAGAATCGACTCAGTGAAGTTCAATGGGGACCGTTATTCTTAGACGATGAAACAATTGATTGGCCAGAATTAAAATAATAACTAAACAAAACACGGCGTATAATGCACACCCTAAAGGATACGCACCATATACAGAACGGTGTGAAGAATTTCCCTATGAGCAAAGTAGCTGAACTCAAAAAACAATTTGAATCTAACGACTGGAAAATCAGGTTGAAAGCTTCTGATGAACTGGCAGCTATCGGAACAGTCGAATCGCTGAGTTTCTTACGAGACCAACTGGAATCTGAGGATAACTGGATTCGGAATGCGGCAGTGCTCGGACTCATGGAAACTCGAAAACAACAATTCTTCAAAGCAATAGTTGACCGAATATCTGAACTGGGATTTCACGAGGAGATAGGAACCATGGTTTACGCACTGAAAAACTTCGACTGTAGCAACGAACTTCTTTTTATTTGCAAATTGTACCTGAACGGGAACGCTGAAGTTCAAATGTCTACATCAACAATTTTAGCCGAGCAGAAATTTAGAGTAACTGAAGACGAACTATTGAGCACCCTACAACTTCTGAATGAACATGAACTAAAGACCGAAGACTTCAAAATCAAATACGAACTAATCAAAAAATAACGCTTCACAACAAACGCTTCCATGAATGGGGTTTTATCAGTCAAGATACTTTGGTGGTTCTTGAAAGTCCACCACTATTAATAAATTTAAACAAAGAGAAGCTAAGCACTAACGGAAGCTAAACCGCATAAAACTCCCACACTCATTTTATCGAGGTTAGCAACAAGTGAAATGAAACTCTATCAAAAACTTAAAAATAGAATTGATTGGAATGAACCCGTTGAACTTCAGTTAGAACGTTTGGCAGAGTTTGACAATATCACTAACGAAGAGATTGAAGAGTTAGCTCAAACATGCCATAAGTCAACGGAAGCAGGAATTCTTCTTGAGTATTTGGGACATGAAAGGTTAATGCCATATTTACATCTATTCCTTGAATTTCTTCAAGATATGAACTGGCCTGCCGCAGGTGGCGCCTCAAAGATGTTGACAAAAGCTGGGAAAGTCATTATTCCAGAAATAAGAAGGGTTTTTCAAGAAGTCAATAATGACCAAATATGGCATTATTGGATATTGCTCGGGATCGTTCAATATTTTGAAAAAGAACTGATTCTAGAAATAAAAGCGGATTTGATAGAATTAATTTTAAGGGCTGACAAAGATGGTGCTTCAATTCAGGCTCTACGGATTTTAAAAGAGAAACAAATATTATCCTCGGAAGAAGTAGAAAATCGGTATTGTTACTTGCTTGATAAATACAGTGGTGATTTGTATTGGACGAACGATTTAAATGAAGAAATAAAGCCAGTTGCTAACAAAACCTAAACTGTTAGCCAAATGAAAAACGCACCTGCTAACTTTCAAAAAACAAAAGAAGCCAGGGTTCCCCACATCTTAGATATGATATCATGATGGTCAATAAGTCCACTATTGAAAAGCTTGGAAGCAACATCACGTTGCTAATACTTACGGTCTTACTTTACAATTGCTCAAATCCTGGAAAAGTCGAGTTCAGTACCGACTATCTAAAAATACAAATCAGCAAGGGTGGGTTTATTACCAGTATGCAAAATATCGGGAAAGAGCCCTACCGGGAATTTAGTCCGCTTGATAAGCCATCACCCTTAATGCAGCTTTACGATGGCAAAAAGAAAGTATTTTATGAACCTGTCAGCGCAAAATTCAGCGAGGAAGATCAGGCCATCACACTAAGCTATTCTAACGGTTCGGTCGCTCAAGTCAGCGTGACGACGCAGGAAAAGTATTTGAAATTTACGCTTCAGTCCCTTGCACCACGCAACGGAATTGATGGCATTCAATGGGGGCCCTATCATACGAATATCACGAACCTGTTTGGGGAAATTATCGGCGTTGCCAGAGATACGAGCGAGACAGTCAATTATGCCATTGGCGTGCTTGCCCTCGACGACAATACACTGGGTGGCACTTCTGAAACTGTAGCTGACGCAGCGCCCTTTCAGTACATCATCCATTCTCCCGATCCGGAGCTTTACCCCCTCTCCGACTCATTGCATGAAGGACAAATTTTTACCCTGGGAGGAAACGGAATCAGCGATGTTGCCTTTTACGCACACAAGGAACCGTACTACAGAATTATGTACGGCAACTCTGCACTCGTTGACGAAAAGGGAAGGATTTCCATTAACTACCACTCCAGGGACAGAACATTTGAAAGAGAAGTATACTATTCACTCATACCGAATATGGCAGCCAATACGCCAAACCATCTGGAGGTCCAGCCATTGCCGGGGGTCGATTATATAGGCTCATCCATTGCTTTGTGGGGCAGCCCCGACAACACTGCCTTGATGGATGTGATTCAGGACATTGTGTTGCAGGAAGGCTTGCCGTTTCCAACAATCAACGGGAAATGGGTGAAAGACCCGACCGCTTTTGTGCCCGATGCTTTTACCAGCGGAAACTTGAATGACAGTATCATATCGTACACATCGAGGTTAGGCTTTACGACAATCAGTATGTACGACCAGGGGTTTTTAAAGCCAGACAGAGGAAACGATGGCTATATCGACGGGAAAAATTTTGAGCACAAGCCAATAAAATTGACTTCCGGGAACAAATCACATAAGGAGTTTTCCGAAATGGCGGCAAAGTATGGAATTATCATTGGAAGGACTCCGATCACCAATTCGCTGGCTCCCGGAACCAAAGACGCCAGTCCCCTGCCAAGTGATAGTTTGTGCTATCAACAGAAGCGTTTGCTGGCAAAAAGCATCAGCCCCACCGATACCGTCATTATCGTGGACGATCCCACTCATCTCGAGGAAATTGCCAGCTGGGAAGGGCATGCCAAAAACCTGAACATGATAAAAATCGGTAAGGAATTGATCTATTATCTCGGCGTTTCCGAAGAAGAACCCTACAGGCTCCTGAATGTAAAACGTGGGTACTGGGAAACCATGGCTACGAATCATCCATCCAACGACACCATTTATAAGCTTCAGGTGACGCTGAATTATGGTTATGATGGTTTGATCCCCAATATGCAGCTTCAGGACAAAATTGCCGAATACTACGCATACGTTTGTTTTATCAACGGTTTAGGCTATTATGATTTCGACGGGCAGGAATTTCTGTTTAACAACGGACATGGCTACTACTCGGCGAAGCGCTTTTTTCGCAAGATGTTTGAAAGGGCTGCAACTCTTGGCATTCCCCCTATTCGTTTTACCGGGGCCACATTGTCAGAAGGCTCATGGCATTATCAAAGTATCTGGAATGTTGGTGGTGGAAAAAACCTGTATGATGTCGACACCAGAGAATGGGGCAGCACTACGAGCCAGGGAAAAGACCTGCGGGACGTTACGTACGCCAACTTCTTTCCTGTGGGGATGGGGGTCAATTTCCCTATTAATTCCCAATCAACGGTGGAGCAGTACGAACATATACAAGCTATTTCTGTTGGTGTTGGAACAACATACAGCCTGGTTCTGAATCAGAAAGATGTTGAAAGCTGCCCTCAAAAAGAGGCTATTTTCAAAGCAATCAGAACCTGGGAAGATGCCCGTGCCGCCAATGCGTTTACCCGGAGTGTGAAAAAACTACTGGCTGACCCAGAAAGAAACTGGACACTACAGGAAGGCGAAAACGAAGATACCTGGGTGCTGCATGAATTAAAAGACGGTAAAACAAACAAGACGTTCGTTTTGCACAGCGGTGAGAGCCACCAGGCTCATTAAAAAGCATGTGTAATTCCTGCGTGGTGGGCATACGATAATTATTGAGGCAGTTACGAAGACAGCCTGTTAGGCGACAAGGCGTCTTCACTCCATTAATGAAGGGATTTCTTGAAGAAGCTCTTCGGGCAAGCTGAATGCTCGCCTCAAACCCATAGGGCTTGGCAACTCACTACAAAGCATATTATTATTCGTGGGCCTGCCCTCGCTAAAGCTACGGTCGGCAAGAATGGCCAGGTATTGGTAAGAAACGAAGTACGATACACAACCACACATGAGCCGGGCTCTGGCTGTAATCCTCCGCAGCCCACAAAGTTCTCCATCGGAAAAACCCTTATAACTTTTAAACAAAGTAAAAACGACTTTTAAACAAAGTTGGGCTTTTGATTTCTCAAGACCTTTGTTTCATATAAATTGAAACAAGACAGAGATGAACAATAAAAACCAATTTGGAAAACAAGGGTGGACTCCCGAAAGAATGGGAGATTTAACCGGAAAAACATACGTGATAACAGGTACTACGAGCGGTACAGGATTTGAAGCTTCACGGATCCTGCTATCGAGGGGCGCTAAAGTCGTGATGTTAAATCGCAATGCGAAAAAATCTGACGATGTGGTTGCCACACTGAAAGAAGCACTCGGCAATCATATAGATGTGTCATATATCCTCATGGATTTGGCAGAACAGGCATCTGTAAGAAAGGCGGCAGAAGAGGTACTTGAGAAAGTGACACGTATCGACGCTTTAATGTGTAATGGTGCTATTGCCCAGGTGCCCAGTCAAAAACTTACCGTTGATGGCTTTGAGAGCCAGCTTGGCGTGAACCACTACGGTCATTTCACACTGCAGGCGCTGCTCTTTCCGCTGATTGAAAAAACCAAAGGCCGTATTGTTACCGTGGGTAGCATGGGATACAATTTAGGTCTGAAAACTATCAAGTTTCACGACATGAACTGGGACAAAAACTACAGTGGGAATGATGCCTATAGCCAAAGCAAATTGGCACAGATCATGACGGTGTATGAATTGCAAGACAGATTGAAAAAGGCGGGCAAGACCGATGTAAAAGTGTATGCTTGCCACCCGGGCGCTTCGGCTACTTCTCTTATCAAAACCAGCGGCAGCTTAATGACACGATTCATCTGGCAAATCATGAAGTTGTCTCCAATGGTACAATCGGCCGAAAAAGGTGCGTATCCGGAATTGATGTGTGCCACGGAACCAAACTTAGACCAGGCTGGCTTCTATGGCCCCACAGGACGAAATTACTGGACCGGACCAGTTGGCGAATGTAAACTGGAGCCACATGCCCGGGACAAAGCTGTTGCCACTAAACTGTGGAAGATTTCAGAGGAACAAACGGGGCAAAAATTTCAATTGTAAATAAAGAATGCAACCAATGGCAACGAACAAAGGCAGGGTATTTCTATCGGGAACGGTTGACAAGCAATACACCTGGGAGCACATTTCGCCTCAGCATATCGTCGCTTTCATTTATTCGGGTGAAATGACTTTAACTTATGGGAAAGACACCCTGACTTTTGTTGCGGGCGACACTGTTTTGGTTCCCAAAAACCAATTGACACGGGTCGTGAAAAGCCCGATGAATGGGGAGCCTTTTAAGGTGCTGACGATGCTTCTTCCCGACGAAGATCTTCGCAAGTTTTATCTCGACCGCCCGGTTCTGGAAAATTGGGATGAAAACATAGCGAAGCAAAGACCTGTGAAATCGCATCCCTTGCTGACAAGCTTTTTTGGGTCAATGCTTTCCTATTTTGATGTGCAGGATGAACTTCCAGCATCGATCGTGTCCATAAAAATTCTGGAGGCACTGACCCTCATTGATGAAGTGGACAAAAGAGCCAGTTCAATTTTGGGCACATTTAGCGAGATGGGGAAAATCGACCTTGAAAAATACATGGAAGAGCACTACATGTTCAATTTGCCATTGGAAAAATTCGCTTTTCTGACAGGCCGAAGCCTGACCGTATTCAAATCGGATTTTAAAAAGATTTTTAAGACCACACCCGGAAAATGGCTCACCGAGAAACGACTTAATCTGGCGTATTACAAACTCACTACCAAAAAACAAAAAGCGACTGAGGTATATCTTTCAGCAGGTTTTGAGAACCTTTCCCATTTTTCGTTTGCCTTCAAAAAGGCATTTGGTTACAGCCCGAGGAGCATTAGTAGTAATTAGTATTTAACAGAACTTTAAAACAAAAGACCATGGAAATTTTAAAAGCAGCCACAGAATGGGCAAAAGCCGAAGTTTTCTCGACAAGATTCTTCATCCTTTTCGCCATTTTGTTCATCATCGCCAGCGTCGGATTTTGGCAGCTAGGCAAAACCGAATTAGCCAAAGCTTACATCGTCCCACTACTGGTGGCAGGAGGTTTATTGATGACCATTGGGTTAGGATTATTTTTTACCAACAAATCAAGAATTACCCAGTTTGAAAGGGCCTACAATAGTGACGCTTCCGCTTTTGTAGCATCAGAGATTGCCCGTGCTGAAAGCACTTTGAAAGAATACATAGTGGTTTTCAAGGTTGTTCCTATTATTATCATTGTGGCTGCCCTGCTTATTGTTTTTGTGAACACTCCAACCTGGCGGGCAATTAGCATCACCACCATTGCTATGATGATAGTGATATTATTGGTAGACGGCACTGCTCATGCCAGAATTGAAGCCTACAACAAACAACTGCTGATGACGGATAAACCAGCAGATAGCCAATAGCGTAACTTGCAATGCCAGGGAGGCGCTACCCGTTTATGAGCACGAAAGCCTCCTTGCCAGCTGTGGAGATAAACCGATTTTTTTGTCAACAGTAATCAAAAGAAAGAGCATGAGAATATTGATCATAGGTGGACAAGGAACAATTGGAAAACCTGTAACAGAACACTTTCAAAATGAAAATGAAGTGATTGTTGCAGGCAGAAGGAGCGGAGAAATCAATATTGATATAGCCGACACCAACTCCATCGAAAAAGCATTGGCATCGCTGAAAAAAGTAGATGCAATTGTCTGTATTGCAGGAGAAGCAAAATGGGCCAACTTCAATGAACTTGCTGAAGACGACTACTACATTGGACTTAGGAGTAAATTAATGGGACAAGTAAACCTTGTTCGAATTGGTAAAGACTACTTAACCTCAGGCGGATCCATCACACTTTCAACCGGCATTTTAGCCGACGACCCTGTGACCAAAACTACAAGTGCAGCGATGGTAAACGGAGCAATTCACAGTTTCGTCAAAGCAGTAGCCCTGGAAATTGAAAATGGCATCCGGGTCAATGCGGTGTCGTTAGGAATGGTCGAAGATGCTTACGAGAAGTACAAAGATTATTTCCCTGGACACAATCCCGTTCCAATGAAGAAAGCGGTCAATGCCTTTGTGAGAAGTGTGAATGGGAAAGGCAATGGAGAAATAATCCGGGTATATGAGAAATAACTGGCAAGCGCTCTCCTTCCGGTCGTGACAGAGTAACGGCAGCTCTAACACTACAGCTTTGGGCAACAGCCTATCCTTCTACCCCGACCCCGTCTTCCGGTTTTTTGGCCAAATCAGGCATTGAATGAATTCTTGTTGATAAACTCCAGGAATTTCGGCTTGTATTGCTCTGAAACTGTAATCCGCTGTTTGTTGATGAGTATTTGACTGCGTTCTATCACGTCGACATTGTCCAATGACACAATGAACGAACGATGTACCCGCATAAACTTGTTTGCCGGCAGTTCATCTTCCAGCGTCTTCAAACTCATGAGCGTTAGCACAGGCTTCGGGTTATCCTTCAGCCATATTTTGATATAGTCTTTAAGTCCCTCAAAATAGAGCACATCGGCCAGTTTAATGCGTAGCTGCTTGTATTCAGATTTCACAAAAAGGAATTCCTTTTCTTCCGAGAGAAGTGACTGCTGTTTGCCTCTCACCAGGGCGAACCATTTATTTGCCTTGTCGGCAGCGGCTAAAAACTCGGCGTAATCAAATGGCTTTAGCAGGTAGTCCAACGCTTCTACCTTAAACCCCTCCACGGCGTATTGGTTAAAAGCTGTGGTGAAAATTACCCGTGTATCTTTGGGTAGCATTTTAGAAAACTCAATACCTGTGAGGTCTGGCATCTGGATATCCAGAAACAGCAAATCGACTGGCTCTTCTTTCAAGAACTCCATTGCTTCAATAGCATTTTTGCACGTCTTTTTAAGCACCAGGAATGGCGTTTTGTTGACGTAAGCTTCTACCATGCTACGTGCCATCGGCTCATCATCAACAATTACGCAAGTGAGTTTTTGGTTACTCATAGCTTATGCTGTTTCTATTTCCAGGCGTACCAAAAAACGACCGTCCTCTACCTTGGTTTCGAACTTGAATTTGTTTGGGTACAGCAATTGCAGTCGCTTTTCCAGGTTTTTCACACCAATACCCGAACCGCTTTTGTCGTCAGTCCTTTTAGGAAAATTGTCGTTATCAATGGTAAACACCACAGTCTTTTGGCTGCACGCCATAGCAATATTAATAAGGCTGTCTTTAGTGGCCGACACACCGTGCTTAAAGGCATTTTCAATTAACGAAATAAATAGTAACGGCGCTATCTGGATTCCGGAGTTTTCTGATGGAAAGCTATATTTCACTGTTGTTTCTTCCGACAGCCGCAGCTTCATCAAGTCGATATATCGTTTCATAAAGTCGACTTCCTTTGAAAGAGGTACCAGTTCCGTATTCGTTTCATAGAGCATATAGCGCATGAGCTTGCTTAAACTATGAATCGAAGATTTGGCTTGATCCACTGACACATCTATCATCGAATAGATGTTGTTGAGGGAATTAAAAAAGAAATGAGGCTGGAGCTGGTAGTGCAAATGCTGCAACTCCGACTGTAACTTATAGTTGGCAGCTTCCTTTCGCTCAACTTCAGTTTTTACCCATTGCCTTGTTGTTTTAATGGTTATTGAAAAGAGAATGGGTGCCATGTATGATAACGCCTGCACATAAATGAACATTTTAAACGGCGGCCCGGGCCCATCTTCTCCGTTTGGCGTTTTTCTGGCAAAATCCGGGAAAAAGGAACTTTCAATTTGTTCTCTCAGCAGCAAGAAGACTGCAACGATGACCGCATTGACGATGATGAATTGCAGCGTTTTTTTGGTGAAAAAAAACCGGTCTACCAGCACAAAATAATTGAGGTAAAACACAATAGCTGAAAACACCAGGGGAATCCAAAAATGTGCAATCACCCTGTTGATGTCCTGGTCCTGGCCGTATGACAACACATAGGGCATGCTGAAAAGACCTGCCCAAACAAGCAGTTGCGAAATGGCCGTTATTTTATTGTTGTTATGCATACCGTTATTCGTAGCGTAAGGCAGTTATCGAATCCAGGGCAGCTGCTTTTTTTGCAGGATACCATCCAAAAAAGATACCGGTCACGGCGCAAACGGCAAATGATACTACAATTGAGTACATGGCAATGCTTGTTGGCCAGCTTAAGAATTTTTCGATAAAAACAGTTGCCCCTAAGCCTAAAACGACGCCCAATACCCCGCCGGTGATGCTGATCAAGATGGCTTCAATTAAGAATTGCATTAAAATATCGGCCCCTTTACCTCCTACAGCCATACGTAACCCGATTTCTTTGGTGCGCTCTTTAACGGAAACATACATAATATTCATAATGCCAATACCACCAATTAACAAAGAAATGCTGGCAACTGCCACTAAAAGAATGGTTAGCATTTCGCTGGTAGAACTAAAGGTCGAAATCAATTCTTCCATAGAACGAACCGTAAAATCATCAACACTATCCAATAGTTTGTGCTGTGCACGTAAAATCGAAGTCACTTCTATTACTGCATTTGGCGCATCATCTTCACTAACCGCCGATGCCATTATTTGATTCAGATGGTCTATTGCTAAAATTCGTTTCTGTACGGTCGTGTATGGGGCAATCACTACATCATCCTGATCTTGTCCGAAGGTATTTTCTCCTTTTTCTTCTAAAACACCAATAACCTTAAAGGGGATATTATTGAATCGGATCATTTTTCCCACCGGCTCTTCTCCATCAGGAAACACATTGTCAACAACGGTTTGCCCAAGTAATACGACTTTTGAAGCCGATTTTACTTCGGCATTGGTAAACATGCTACCGCTTTGCAGATCTACCACTTTAATGTTTAGATAATCAGGATTGACACCATAAATGGTAGATGGCCAGTTGTTGGAACTATTGATAACCTGTCCGCCACTATTTACAACTGGCGTAATGTAGCTCAGCAAGGAAGCTTGTTCTTTTATCTCTTCATAATCTTCAAGCGTAAGGGTTTGTACATCACCCCCACTTCCTCTTGCAGGGCCTCTGTCATCAGTGCCAGGTCTAATAGTAATCATATTAGAACCCATGCTTGAAATAGTAGCACGAATGCTTTCCTTTGAACCTTCACCAATGGCCAGCATGGCGATGACAGATGCCACGCCAATGATGATTCCCAGCATGGTGAGCAGCGTTCTCAACTTATTAAGAACTATCGCTTTAAAAGCTATTTTTAACAGATTTAAGAGTCTCATAATGAATGTTCTTCTTGAGGTAATTTGGCTAGCTGCTCTACCGCAGACTGTACCTTATTGTTTTTGTAGTCCTGCAAAATAAGCCCGTCCCTTAATACGATGGTTCTGGCGCTAAACGCTGCAATATCCGGCTCGTGGGTCACAAAGGTGATGGTAATTCCTTGTGCGTTTAACTCCTGAAACAACGACATGATTTCGTAGGAGGTGCGGGTATCCAGGTTTCCTGTGGCTTCATCTGCAAGGATCATCACGGGGTTATTTACCAACGACCTGGCAATAGTCACTCTTTGTTGCTGGCCACCAGAGAGCTGAGCTGGTGTATGGTGGAGTCTGTCGCCCAGGCCAACCTTCTCAAGGGCTTCAATGGCACGCTTCCTCCGCTCATCGGTCGACACTTTGCTATTATATAGCAAGGGCAACTCCACGTTTTCAATGGCTGAAGTTCTGGGCAATAAATTATAAGACTGAAAAATAAACCCGATTTTTTCGTTTCTTACAGTCGCCAGTTGGTTTCTACTAAGGTCCTTTACACTCACTCCATCAATCTCATAAGTGCCCGATGAAGGTTGATCCAAACATCCCAGAATGTTGAGCAGCGTACTTTTTCCTGAACCACTGGAACCCATCACGGTTACAAACTCACCCTCGTGTATGGTGAATGAAATACCTCTAAGCGCATGAACAGTCTCTGTGCCCATTGTAAACTCACGCTTCAACTCTTCGATTTTTATTATTTCTTTGGTCATGGCTGTTTACTTTTTCCCACTTGCCCCCGGTGGTTTCGGCATAAACGGGCTTTCACTTTCCCCTTCTGAAGATCTTACTTCTTCATTGCTTTGAGATTTCAAGCTGTATACCAATTGATCACCATCATTAAGCCCGCTCAGTATTTGCACATTCACGCCATCACTGGCACCTAAGGTGACGGTCTTTGGCGAGATGGCTCCATTGGCATCACGCACCCAAACAATTGTTTTATAAGTGTCTTCAATTGGTGTTGGTGGGCCCCCAGGAGGCCCTGTATTGGCCAACTGTTGATTGTATGCCATCAACAACGAGGGTGTTGGTTTAAAATTAATGGCTTTGGCTTCAGCAGTTAATACATCCTTCAGCTCCAAAGTGTAAATAGAAATGGTGGCTGTTAAACCCGGCTTCAATTTTAAATCAGGGTTATCAGCTTTAATCACTACTGTGTACGTCACCACATTGGAAGTCACCGTTGGGTCTAACCTTACCTGTGTCACCGTGCCATCAAAAATTTCACCCATATAAGCGTCAACTGTAAAGGTTACCCTCTGCCCTTCCTTCACCTGGCCAATATCCGCTTCATCCACATCTGCTTCCACCTGCATTTCCCTCAAGTCCTGGGCAATGGTAAAGAGTGTAGGCGTGCTGAAACTTGCAGCAACCGTTTGCCCTTCATCGATATCACGGGAAAGTACTACCCCGTCGATAGGTGCATAGATATCTGCGTAACTCAAATTAGTTCTGGCCGACTGGAGATCCGACAAGCGTTGCGTGACCGTACCCTTTGCTGTTTCAAAATTGTACAATGCATCATCATAGTCAGATTTGCTAATGACCTGGTTCTCGAACAACTTCTTTTGTCTTTCGAAAATAGTTTCCATGTAGTCTCTCTGAAAAACTGCATTGTCATAAGCGGCACGGGTTTGTGTGAGCGAGGCCCTGAGATTGGTTTTATCCAGCTCTGCAATCAGCTGACCTTCTTTCACCACGCTGTTGTAGTCCACATATATTTTTTCGACTACTCCGGAAACTTGTGTGCCGACGTCTACTTGCATGGTAGGTTCTATCGTTCCTGTGGCTGTTACCGTGGTGGTAACATCCGCCAACCTGGCAGCCACCGTTTTAGCTTCAATAACCGCTGCGTCATCCCCTTTTATGAAACGGAAGGCTATAAGGGCAAGTATCACCAGTGCTACAGTGCCAATAATTATATTTCTTTTAATTTTCATTTTGTATTCTGTTAAAGTTGAATGTCGTTCCCCTGATAAAACTGGAGCAATTGATAGTACAAGATGTTCAGGTACTTAGCCTGTAAATAGTTCTGTCGTGCGTTGGTATAGGTATTTTGACTTATCACCAGGTCGGTAGTACTCAGGTCTCCCAACTCATATTTTGTCTGAGCCAGTTTGTAAGATTGTTCGGCAGCCTGTTGCGAGGCTTGTGCAGCCATAAGTTGCTCCTGAGCCGACAGAGCGTTTTGATAGGCAGTTTCTATCTTTTTGTAAACCTCTTTCTCGGCGCTTTGCTTTTGTATTTGTGCTTTGTCAATATTAATTGCAGCCGTTTGAACAGTCGCCCTGGTTTGGTTCCTGTTAAATATGGGAACGCTTAATGACAGCCCAAGGCGTTGATTGAAATTGACGTTGAACTGATCCGATAACGTATTGTTGTTAAAGCTCGAATAACCTGAACCAAGGCTTCCGGTTAGCGCAAGCGTTGGCAAATACCCGCCCTTGGCAATATCGAGTTGTTTCCTGCTCGCTGCTATATTCAGGTTGGTGGCTTTTATCTCCGGCAAAAAGCTGATGGCGTTAAAATAGAGCTCTGACTTATTCAGATTCAGGTTTGTCAAGTCCACATTTTCATCAATGGTCTCAATTTCCAACACTTCCATTGGTGGTAATTCCAACAACTGCTTTAACTCGATGATGTACTGCTGGTAGGTATTCCTGGCGGCAATCACATTGTATTTGTTGGTAGCAGCCTGACTTTGCGCTTCGGTGTAATCGCTAAGCGCAATTGTTTCCGCATCCAGGCGTGCCTTGGCCCTTAGCACCTCTTTTTCTGAAGCTGCCAAATTGTTTTCTGCTATAGCAATGCTCTCTTTGCTATACAACGCTTGTAAGTACGTTTCCAGAAGATTCAGCACAATGCAGTTCCTTTCTACCTCTTCCTGAAGAACGCTTCGCTCCAGCAGCAACTTATTTTGCTGGATTTGATTGCTGATTTGATAACCTTGAAACAAGACAACAGAGCTGCTGATGCCCACATTTCCACTGTGAATCTGGTCAGTGATGTATTCACTGGTGATGGGGTCTATCGTATTACCGTTAGAGAGGATTTGTGAGGCATTGCCAAACACGTTAGGCAACCTCGAAGATTTTGATTTACTGTAGTCGACTTCGGCTATATCGATGTTTAATGCCGCTTCTTTAACAGTAATATTGTTTTCGAGTGCGTAAGTAATACAATCTTGTAAAGACCATATTTTGGGCATCGTGCTGTCTGAAGCCTCTTGAGCAAATGAAAGCTGCACCAATAATAAGCTTGCTATGAGGAGATATGATTTCATTTTTCCTGGTGTTTTTGTTATTACACTTCAAAGTTGAAATCATAGAGTCGCTTAATAAAAGAGAATATACGATTGAGGAGATTGACTATACCAGCCGCCTTGTTTTATCGATGAAGCATTTCGCCTGCGAGCCATTTGGAGCCATTTGGCACCACTCTGAAATACTTAGGCAACTGACTTACCTTTTCTTAAGCCGCTGCACTTCTCTTCGTAAACGGGAGGTGTGATCAGTTCCGCAGGTCAGGTCGTTGAACGTGAGGTGACGCAGCCACCTCTTCCAATCCCAGATTCTCCCTTTATTTAAAAAAAATCGACACGCATGAGGGATACATCCGGGAGCCACGTCTAAACGTGCAAAAAGTATTGACATGCACAAATTTAAACTGGTACCCATGCTATTGATGATCTTCGTTCTGAGTTCATCTATTGGTGGGAAAGAGGAATTAAAAGGAGATACAACGGCAGAAACAGTTGTGGCAGTCAACCCGGACTTCTTCCTGGAGGGGACGAAAGTTTCAACGGTTCCCTGTACACTGTCGGACGGCACAAAAACAACATGCTACCAAATAGTGGCCGGTACGCCTGCTGATCACGACATGGGGCCGTGGTGCCCGGACAATATTGCTGATGGTGCGGAGGCAGGAGGCATTTGGCTTGAAAACGGAGAAGTCCACGATGTGGATGGTGAATTCATCAGGAACCTGGCCACATTTTACAACGATGACTCCTGGCTGATGTACGACGCTAACGGCGATATTTACGTCACAAATACAGAAGAAGACTGTATCAACGCAGCCAACCCCAACGTGGGTGAAGCCTACAAAAACTTCTGCGTGGAGTGTATCCCCGACTACATCGCTGATGTCACCCGCACGTGGCTGATCCCCACCAAGCCGGTAAAGCTTACCAAATCGGCGTATTTTGCACGGGGTGGTGGCGGACCTGGGGGAGCAGGCGGAAGACCTGAACCAGGTCAAAGGCCAGAGCGGGGAGACAGACCAGCACCCGGCAACCGACCCGAGCGAAGGCAAGAAGCGATGGGATTTGGCCCTCAAACACGTGGTATTGCCTTCAATGGCGTGGAATTCTCAGCATCGGCGCCGGTCGACAACATTTTAGGTGCCTATACCATCGCTCCTTTTGACGACGCCGGTGGCCACATCAATGTGCATCAGGGCTATCACTACCACGCCGCCACAGGTGTATCCACACAAATCAAGCAGAAGGACGGACATGCCGCCATGATTGGGTATGCGATGGACGGGCACGGCATTTACGCCCAGCTCAACGAAGATGGAAACGAACCTGCCGACCTGGATGGATGCAGAGGGCACTATGACGACGTAAGAGGCTATCATTACCATGTAGATGCACCCGGCGCCAATAATTTCATTAACTGCCTGGCGGGAGCATACATTACCTAATGAAGACATCAGCTATGAAAAAGACAATGAAATCAATTTTTGCCATGGTTGCGATCCTTTTTACCACGTCGGCCATTGCGCATCAACCGGATATTTCTTCATTCACCCTGATCGAAAAAGAACCTGGGCAATGGATGCTTCAGCTGAACGCCTCTATGACCGCCTTTCAGTATGAAGTAAGAAATGCTTACGGCCCAGATTCGTACGCTTCAGCCGAGGAATTCAACCAATTGGTTTTGACCCACCTGAAAGGGCAAATTGACATCAGGGTAAACGGAAAAGAAGTGACGCTGAAAAATGGAATGGTCATGCTTGGACATGCCACCACTGTGGCTTTTGAGCTATCGGGAGTGCCTGAAAATGTGGAGGAAGTGTTTGTTAAGAACAAGGGATTTCAAAATATATATCATAGTCAGGGCCTCTTCAGCATCGTGAAAGAAGGGCTCGCCAGGTCCAGGTTTGTGTTGAGTGAAGCCAATGACTACCAACTCAATGTGACATTGAAGGACAATGAAATACTGCTCGCAGAAACGCCTTCAAATGATTTCGGGAGCGTCCTGATCATCATCCTGATCGTTGGGTTATCAGCAGTTTTCCTGTTCAACTATCAATCGGTAATTCAATTTTCAGAAGCTCAAACCCACGGTTGGATTTGAACTGGGTTGGCAGGCCTGACGAGCATGGTGCTATGCAAAAATCTCTTGCCGCTGGCTGATTCCCGGGCGAATAAATAATTAATCATGCCCGAGGGACTCAAAGAGGAAACTGCGTCTAACCCCCATGTAGAGCTTAATAAATGATAAACTATTCGTTATGAAAAAATTATTTTTCCCTGTCATGCTGCTCATTTTCTTCGCAGCCTGCGAAAAAGAGGATATTGAAACTACGGGAACAGAAGAGGAGACCGAAAGTTCTGTAGTAGTTTTCGACGACACGGACTTTGAGGCAACGGACTGGACTACAGCAACCCACAGCAATGATGCTGACCCCAATTTTGCCGAGGTTTTTGAGGACAATGCCGTGAAGAGAATCGACATCGTTGTTACGTCAAGCCGTTGGCAAGCGATGCTGGCAGACATGACGAACCTATATGGCACTTTTGGATCAAGTGGCGGCGGCGGCGGCCCCGGCGGTGGCGGCACTTCATTCTCAGACCAGGATCCTGTTTTTGTTCCTGCTGAAGTGTTTTATGAAGGCAAAGAATGGTATCGGGTAGGTGTTCGGTTCAAAGGCAATTCAAGTTTGTCGAGCACGTGGAGCTCAGGAAATATGAAGTTGTCTTTCAAACTTGATTTTGATGAATTTGAAGATGATTATCCGCAAATTAAGAATCAGCGTTTTTATGGATTCAAAAAGTTAAGCCTTAAAAACAACTACAATGATAAGTCCTTCCTTCGTGAAAAAGTAGCCGCCGACATTTTTAGAAATGCCGGATTGGCCAGTTCGCACACTGCCTTTTACACCGTATATGTTGACCACGGCGATGGCCCTGTTTACTTCGGTTTGTACACGCTCGTAGAAGAAGTAGACGATACGGTTATTGATACTCAATTTGCCAACAACGACGGAAACTTATATCAACCCGATGGCGATGGAGCAAGCATTGCCGCAGGCACCTTTACTGAGTCTGTTTTTGTTAAGGAAACGAACGAAGATGCAGCCGATTGGTCCGACATACAGAGCCTGTTTACTGCCCTGCATGCCGGCACCAGAACAAGCGATGCTACTGCCTGGAGAACGAACCTGGAAACAGTGTTTGATACCGACGTATTCCTAAAGTACCTGGCCGTAAATACAGTCATTCAAAACTGGGATACTTATGGAAGGATGACCCACAATTACTTCCTGTACAATAACCCGGATAACAACTTGCTTACCTGGATTCCCTGGGACAACAACGAGGCTTTGCAAACCGGTAACAGGGAGGGATCGCTTCCATTAAATTTCTCTGGACTATCGGCAACTCAGTGGCCACTCATTGGATATTTGTATGCCAATTCGACATACAAAGAACAGTATGATATATATGTTGAAGAGTTAATAAATGGTGTGTTTGATGCCAGTACGATGCAAGCAACCTACACCACCTACGCTGCGCTGATCGAGCCATACGCTAGGTCCGAAACACGTGGATATTCATTTCTGAATAGCAGTGCTGAATTTCAGTCGGCCGTAAATACGCTCAAAACTCATGCAACGCAACGAGCTACAGCGGTGAAAGCTTATCTGCAATGATCGAAAGCCGACAGAGGAAGGCATCGTCATCAATGAAATTTTCGCCTCTGGTGAAGACTGGATTGAGCTTTATAATTCATAGAAACAAGCCTTGTGGCTCTCAATGCCAACAGGCGGACAGATCCGGGCTGCCCCCTGGTTTAACTTCTAGTCATATACTTCAACCACCAATTCAATTTCCACGGCCTGGCCTCTCGGCAGTGAGGCTACTCCTATGGCCGCCCGGGCATGTTTGCCTCTTTCACCGAAAACTTCCACCATTAAATCAGAGAAACCATTGATCACTTTGGGCTGCTCAACGAACATAGGATCAGAATTGACCATTCCCAATACTTTTACAATACGCTTTACTTTTTTCAAATCACCAAGCATGGCCTTTAAAACAGAAAGCTGATTAATGGCTGTGAGGCGAGCTCCTTCATAGCCCTTTTCAATGGAAACATCCTGGCCAAGTTTGCCGGTGATTTCTGTCCCGTCTGCATAGCGAGGCCCCTTCCCTGCCAGGAATATCAGGTTACCGGCACGCACACCGTTGACATAATTAGCCACTGGCGATGGTGGGGTGGGCAAGGTGATATTCAGTTCTTTCAACCTGGCTTCCGGGTCATAGCCCGCTTCTGGTTGCGACGGTTGATCGCAGCCGGTTATTGCCAACGCAACAAACAGCACCATCAAAAATTGCTTATGAATCTTTTGCATGTGATAATGGTCTATTTAAAATGTTTTACGCCCACTGAGTTGTACAGTTCATGTGCATAGTAAAGGCTGCCTCCTTTCATTGTCCATTCTACCTTTCGTATGTCGCTTATGTCCGCCAAAGGATTTCCATTGATCAAAATCAGGTCTGCTTGTTTGCCGACCTCAATGGAGCCAACCGACCCAGATACACCGGTAATCTCCGCTGATTTAATTGTTGCCAGCTTCAATACTTCGGCAGCCGGAATCCCCGATTTCACATAAAGCTCAAGTTCTCGATGATATAAAAATCCAGGCAGTCCGTCGGTGCCCGGAACTATAGGCACACCTTTCTGAAATAAATCAAAAATTACCGCCAGCATTTTCTCAAAACTTGCCTTATATCTTGCTACTTGTTCGCCTTCTTTCGAAAGCCCTCCCGTGTAAAAACTTCGCTGATCTATGATCGGAAATCTGTTTGCAACCGCCTGATAGGTCGGACTTAGTTCGCCTGATTGCGCCATCAACATATTTTCAAAAATGGCCGCCGTTGGGTCAACCAGAATATCTTTTTCGAGCAATAGATTTACAAAATCCAAATACTCTCTGGAGCTTAGGTCAAGGTCAGCGCCATGCTGAGCAGGCATAGTAAACCGCAATGGCGTTCGGGTATCTATCGTATCCGATAAGAAATTAAGGAACAGCATGTTCACATGCTGGATCTCATTATAGCCCTGATTAATGGCTTGTGTTGCCGTCATATAGGCGGGTATATGCCCACTCACCCGCATGCCAAGCTCATGTGCTTTTTCTGTTAACGGTGTCACCCACTCAGGCCTGATGGAACTATACAATTTGATTTGCTGGTAACCCAGGTTTTTATAGTCCTGAATCTCAGCTAAGCCCTCCTCCAGCGTCTCAACTACGTTTCGTTGATTGGCATACGGCCCTGAGCCATCTATGATGCCGCAGTAGGCAACAATGTGCGGCCCGAGAATTTCATTGTCATCGAATTGAGCAGCCAGGCTTTTCAATTGCTTGTTGTTTGCCATATCCCGCACGGAGGTCACGCCTCCTGCCAGATACAATAGCCCCCTGAACTTATCATTATGGGTATGCATGTCGAACATACCCGGCATAAGCGTTTTGCCAGCTCCATCAATTAATGTGGCATCTTTGGCAGCAGCCTTTTTTCCGGCTGCAACAATTGCCTTAATGGTTTTCCCCTCCACAAACACATCCTGATTCTCCAGCAATGCTCCTTTTTTGGTAAACACATTCACATTTTGAATCACAGCCTTGTCAAAACTATGCGTTAAGTTTTTGGCTACTTCAATAAGGCTTTCATCTTCGATTTCGCCTTGCAACTTTTTCATTTCAAGGCGCAAATCACTTAAGTCTTTTCTGACGATATGCAGGTTTCCCGCTATTTTTCCCACCATCTGGTCGCCCATCATCCATACATACGTGGGATCCAGGTCCAGTCCATTTATTACCAATAATTCAACCGACTCACCATTTGAGAGTTGCAGCGGAATCTTTTTCGTTAGCTCTGCCTCACCTTCCGGATACAATGCCACCCTCCCTGTTCCAGCCTTCAATAGCAGCTGAGCAAGCACTTCATACACTGCGGGTGATCCATCATAACGAAAATACAGTTGACCTCCATCAAAGTCGCTTGTCGAAGTACCCATCAAGTTTTTGCTGGTGGCGGTTGCATCATCGCTCGAAAAACTTTCATCGATTGACACTTTCAGGTAGTTGACCCCCTTCACCGTTTGACTGGTGATAAAATTCTGCTCATTCAGTGAGATTTCCTCCGTGTATTCGGGGCCACGCCCTCTATCCGTGAAGGTGTAATAAAACCCAAAACTTTGATCTACCGTTTTCCATTTTTCATAAGTGCCGGCTAAGTTTTCCCGAAATACAACATCGTAAATGGTCTTACCGGCACCATCCGATGTGTTGGATTGCGTGCAGGCGGTTGTGAGGCCAATGGCTATGCAGAATGCGATTATCGAATATTTCATGCTCTTATTAAAAATTATGGGGGGGGGTAGAAATTTTTGATCAATGAAAATGAAACATCACGACTTTAATGTTTCACGATAATACCTAAGCCAGTTTTGCCCAAGAATTTTCTCGATGTCTGCTGAACTGAAACCTCTTTTTCCCAGCCCTCTGGCTACGTGGCGATAACGGTCGGTGGTGTCGAGTTCGGGAATCCATGGTGGCCATTGCACTTTGTAAGATTCTTTGAAACCAGTCAGTCGTGGCACATACCAATTTTCACGTGTGGCTCCGCTAGCTTCCAGCCCCTGAATGGCAAAATCTGAAGCCAACCCCACATGGTCAATTCCGCCGACCTTCACCGCATGTACTATGTGATCAATGTACGTCTCCAGGGTTGTGTCCGTGCCCAGGTTTGGGCCAATCATGTAACCAAGGCAAATAATACCCATTACCCCACCTTTGTCGGCCATGGCCCGAATCTGCTCATCAGTTTTTGCACGAGGATGATTTTTGTGCAGCGCTTCGCACATAGAATGATTGATGGTAGCACCGGCCTTGCTAAATTTTATTCCATCGTAAGTAGTTTGCACACCACAGTGTGAGAGGTCCACAATAATGCCCAGCTCATTCATCCGCTCCACTACTTCAATGCCAAAGTCTGACAGACCGGCATTGGTTCGTTCAGTGCATCCGTCGCCCAGCAGGTTGCGCTCGTTGTAGGTGAGCTGCATCCATCGGGTGCCGGCCTTGTATAGCGTATCAAGGTTGTCGGTCGAGTTGGCAAGCATCGTGGAATTCTGAAAACCCAGCATCACGGCGACTTTTCCTTCTTTCTTAGCTGAAACAAAATCGTCGCCACTCGTAGCAAGCACCAACCGGCCTGAGTTTTCGCTGATGATCTTTTGCCATTCCTCCAGGCTTTTAGTTGCTTTTGAAAGGCTTCCTGAATCCAACGAAGCATTGAAACCCGTGTAGCCAGAATCATCCAGGGCTTTAAAAGAATCCTGATTCCAGCCACGCCCAACAATCAACCCGTCGAAAACGATGGCTCGCTTATATATTTGATCAACATCCTGTTGCCTGAGCGTTGACTTGAAATCACCCGACGGGTTTTGATTGCCGGGTCTGTCGGCATTAGCTGTTGCAGGAAAGCTGCTTAAAATCTGTCCCGGCAAAATCGCACCGAGTGGAAGCAATTTGACGAAATCTCTTCTTTTGATTGGCATGGTTGACTAGCGGTTGGTTAACAAATCTTTTCGTGGAGGCAACATACTATTTTTGTGGACGTCATGCCTTCACAGAAACATAAAGAGCCTTATATTTCATTTGAAAGGTAATTTGCTGGTGGTCTATAATGAAGTTCAGTCGGGAATTGTCAACTCAGTTTAGAAACAAGGCTTTACTAAGGAAGAAACACTTGTTCCAATTTTTCAGGTGAAACGGACAACTGCCAGGCAACATCAGAACAATCCTTTCGTTCGGTTCCCTTCGTGTGATCGTGGCAAGGATTCCTACATACCGGAGCCATTGGCCAAAGGGTAAGTTTTTTTTTCCTTCTCGTGGCATTCAGAAGCTAGTGGATGTTCGTAAATTCTGAATCGCTGATCAACTGCCTGGAATCACCTCTACCCAACCACCATCAGGTTGGCAGCCATGCATCTGGTGAAATTGTTTAAATTTGATTGAATCAACATACACTGGGTGTGTATGAAAAAGAGCAATCACACATTTAAAAGAATTGAAAAATGAATAAATCGTCGGATATCGCCAATTATAGCCTTAGACAAATGATCGTTGGCATGACAATCATTGCCATGGTTCTGCTGGCTGGATGTACTTCACTGCCCGAGATTCAATTTCCGGTGAAAGTTGGTGTAAAGCCAGAAAGTATCACAAAAGGATTTAATGGCAACTACTATGTGTCCGTAATGAATGGTAGTGAAGCTGGCGATGGTGAGATAGTTGAAATTTCCAAAAGCGGTGTAAAGGTTTTTGCGACAGGTTTTGATGAGCCCAAAGGCATTGTCTACATAGGGGATCGTTTGTACTTTTCGGATTTGACCCGCATCTGGCAAGTCGATAAAGAGGGTACTGCAAGCATCTTTGTTGACAAGGAGAGTTTCCCTTACGAAGTGCTGTACTTAAATGACGTTGCCGTAGATGCAGAGGGAAAAGGTATCTATGTAGTGGACATGGGAGCAACGAAATACATGCGTGATGAAAACAATAAGCTATGGCCGCTCGATAGCGAACAAGCTAAACTGATCCCTCAATTGGGGCGTATTTATCATGTTGATTTGGGAGGTCAGGTATCGGTAGCACAAGACACTTCTCCATTAATGTTGAATCCAAATGGTGTGGGCGTTGACAACAATGGCGACATCATGGTAGGAGCGTTTTTCCTTGGCAATTTTTTGGTGAAGCGAGATGGCGAATTAACGCCCCTGAAAGGTCAATTTAGAGGTGCCGATGCAGTAGAGCAAGACAGCAATGGCGATTATTACATCAGTAGTTGGGCATTGGGCACAGTATGGAAAATCGACGGTCAAACTGAAGAATCAATGGTATTGATTGATGGGCTACAGTCGGCTGCAGACTTTTATTTGGAAGAAGACAAAGGACGATTGCTTGTTCCTGATATGATGGCAGGCACAATATATGCGGTAGATATCAAGAAGTGAAAGCCATTTTTTGAAGCCTCATAGGTCGGTAGGAAAAAAGCTAAGCTCTTTGGAACGAGGCCAACCCCTTGTTCTAAAGAGCATTCTTCAAACACTGACGAAGCCCCATAAACTGGGTCAGGATGCCCAATACCGTAGACAGTTTATCTATTTGCACGTGGTGTAAAACTCAGGCAGGCTCATTCTCCCCAAGCCTGTTTTTTCAGCGTTTGAAGCATCATGGTTTTGGCCTCTCGTGTGATAAACACTTTTCACCAAGCCTTTATCACACGAGGCAGCCTAAGAGAAGTTAATACGCCAATGATTCAGAAATTGGTAAGGAGTTTCCTGTATGCGCCAACTTACTGGTCACTTCCCAGCCTTCGCAATGAGAAAGCTGTTCACGTCCAGCCAGTGTATGAAGGCATCGAACCATCGGTTACTGGTCCGGTTGGGATTTCCGAGGCCGAAACCATGTCCGCCATTCTGGTAAAGGTGAAACTCCACAGGTATTCCCGCTTTGTACCAGGAGTCAATCACACCAAATTGACCACGAAAAAGGAAGTCATCAGTGGCGATGACACTGAACATTGGAGGAGCGTTTTTCGGTACCTCCACGGGGCCCATGCCTCCATAGATCGGGCCTATAAAAGCCAGCTTCATGGTCTTGGAGTTAAGCGTGGAATGCATCGTGAGTCCGGCACCCGCCGAGAAGCCGATCATGCCTATCCTGTTAGTATCGACCCCCCATTCCTTGGCCCGCTTCACGATCATGGCATAGGCGGCTTCGGCATCCTCAAGCTGATTGGAAAGGTCTTGCTGTGGTGGGCGGGCAGGTGCCGCCTCACCTGAAGCGTCAGAAGATGCAGCGGGCGCCGGGCGGGGGCGGTTCATCCAGGCTGTAAATTCTTCTAATGATTCAGGAGTAGGATGAAGCCGGTACTTGAGCACAAAAGCAGCAATTCCCTGCTTGGCCAGTGCCTCCGCCACTTCCCAACCCTCGTTACCCATAGATAGCCACCTAAAGCCTCCACCTGGTGCCACTATCACAGCCGCACCGTTAGCTTTGCCCGGCTCCGGCAGAAAGGGCGTGAGGGTGGCCGTAGTGATGTTCCGAGCCATAGGGTCGCCCCACTGGCGGAACCAGGTTTCCTTGGCAGGCTGATCGTCAACACCTCCTGTGCCGAGCAGGATAGCTTTCGGCTCGGCTGGAGCGTCGAGTGGGTAGATGGTGCCGTCCTGCGCTGTGGCCGATACTACGACAAAGAGTAAGGCAAATGAAATGACTGTTTTCGTCCGATTTAAATGTTTGGTAAGCATGATTTATAAGTTAGTAGGTATAAAATATATTGTTCACCAGGCGGACAAGTCCACCGGCTTGAAGATCAGCTGAGAAAACAGATACAGGCCATTTTTCCACACCTTAAAATCATGAACGCCTGGCTCGATATAGTAGATGTGCGGAACAGCATGCTGCACCAGGTAGTCGTGCGTTCTTTCGCTGAACCTAATAAGGTCGTCTTTGTCGCCACAGGAAATCCAAAGCAGCTTCAGTTGAGCTTTAGCCGCTGCCGGATCAGGCACCAGCACTTCTGGCGCTTTGGTGTTTGGCGCCGACGAAAACCCTCCTACCCAGGCAAATTTATCGAGGTTTCCAAGTCCAAAGTTCAGCGACTGTCCTCCGCCCATCGACAGCCCGGCAATGGCCCGGTGCTCCCGGCCGGTTAGCACAGGATAATTTTTCTCCACAAACGGAATGAGGTCGTTGAGCAGGTCTTTCTCGAAAGTGGCAAACGCCTCCACCCTGGCCGGTTCAAACACATTGCCACCAGCACGGTCGTCTTTCATTGCCCGACCGTTGGGCATCACCACAATCATGGGCTCCACTCTCTTGTTTTTGTAGAGGTTGTCCAGAATCACCTGCGGGCTTCCGCCATTCAACCACTCCTTTTCGTCACCACCAATGCCATGCAGTAGATACAAAACAGGGTACTTTTTCTTTTTTGAGTATCCTGGCGGCGTATAAATCAACATCCGCCGGTCGTTACCCACCGTTTTGGAGGGGTACATTACAGAATCAATTTTCCCATGCGGTATGGTTGCCTGTACTGCATCAAAGCCGACTGGAGCCTGTTTGATAGTCTCCTGTGCAACCGTACAACGGCAAAGGAAAAATAATGCGAAGAGAATCACTGGTTGTTTCACGAAGTAGGTATAACTGTTCAATTTTTAAAATAATACTTTTTTTACTCAAGTGAAGAAAACAGGTGCCAGGACATGGGCTTTTGCCAGAGTTTGTTACTCATTGTCAGGAATTATGCCTCACGGCGGCAGTAGCGCTTCTTCCACTGCCTCTCCTATTCTGAAAGCCACCTGACACAGCCCATTTTGCACCAGCCTATTTCTTAGGCGTTTTTACTCCCTTGGCCCTGTGGTGTGGCAAAAACCTGGTCGATCTTATTCACCATCATTCCATTGACAATGCCAATTCATGATGGGTTCAGCTTATTTATTGATATAATTCGCTATTTGCGAATCGAGAATTCATTTGTGTATTTTTCGTCCAATTGAATTAACCTTCCCCCAACCGTGGTGCCGCCTTCACCCCGCCAGCAACTAAACCCTCCTCCATCCTGAAAGCCACCTGACGCAGTCCGTTCTGCACCAACCCATCTCTTAATGTCTGCAGCACCATGGCTTTGCCCTGTGGCGTGGCAAACACCTGATCCATGGTGTTCACCCGGCCATACGGAATATCAGCAGCAAGGAAGGCGGAGCATAGCTGATCAATGCCAAACAACGAAAAAGCGCTCTCAAGCATGGGCTTTAGCAGCTCCCTGTTTTTCACCCGGGCGGCGTTGGTGGCGAATTCCTGCTTTGTCGCCAGGTCTCCCAGATCAAGAATGCTACAAAGCGACTTAAATTGCTTATCCGATCCAACAGCGATCATCAGCCATTGGTCATCGGCGGTTTTGAAAATATTGCCATAAGGCACAATATTGGGATGCTCCGAGCCCATGCGCTGCGGTACCTGCCCGGCTACCAGCCAGTTAGTAGCCTGGTTCACAAGCGAAGAAATGGCTGCTTCTATCAAAGACACGGTGACATAACTCCCTTCGCCAGTTCGCATCCTTTTGATCACAGCCAGCAGCAAGCCTTCCTTTAAATGATGGCCGGCCAGTACGTCAGTCAGTGCCACGGGCATTTTTTGCGGCTTGCCGTCCTTTTCCCCGTTCAGGAAGACAAACCCGCTCTCCGCCTGCACAATGGCGTCGTAGCCTACCCTATTCTCTTCAGCACCAAAGCCGGTAATGTGTCCATAAATAAGATCAGGTTTAAACGCCTTCAAATCAGCATAGCTAACGCCAAGCTTTTCCGCATCTCCGGGTTTGTAGCTGGCAATGACGATGTCGGCTGTTTTCACCAGGTCATAAAGCCTTTCAAGGTCTTCACTCTTTTTCAGGTTGAGCAGTACCGACGTCTTCCCTGCATTCACCGACGTGAAGTACGCCGACATATCCGAATCGGCCGACTCCGAGGCCAGCTTCCAGCTGCGTGTGACGTCGCCGCCTGTATCCGGATTCTCTATTTTGATCACCTCAGCGCCCAACTCTGCAAAAAACTGCCCCACACTGGGGCCCGCCAGCACCGAGGCCAGCTCAATAACTTTGAGGTCGGAAAAGATTGCTGTACTTTGCACGTTATGAGTAGAAAAATGACAATGGCAAAGATAGACAGGTTTTTGAGCATACTGATGGTTACCCTATTTTCTTGCCTGGCGGCAATTGCACAGCCAAGGGAAGGCATCTGGAGGGGAACGCTCGATATGCAGGGGATGCAGCTGCCTTTCAACTTTGAAATGAAGCTGGAGGATAATATTTGGAGGGTGTATTTGCTGAATGCTGAGGAACGACTGCTCATCAGAGACAGCAAAGTGAAACAAGATTCCATTTACCTCCCCATGAACCTTTTCGATTCCTACATCGTCGCCGCTTTTCAGGGCGATCACCTGGAGGGGGTCTTTGTAAAAAACTACTCTGAAGATTACAAAGAAACTTTCAAAGCTGACTATGGTCTTGAGTACCGCTTTTTTCCAGACAGCGACGAACCCGTCACCGACTTTTCTGGCAGGTGGGCCATCAATTTTACCTCGGAGGACGACAGCATTACTTCCATTGGGCTTTTTAAGCAGGAAGCCAACCGCATATGGGGCACCATCCTTACTGCCACCGGGGATTTCCGCTATTTGCAGGGTAATGTAAAAGGAAAAAACCTCTACCTCAGCACTTTCGACGGTGCACACGACTTCATCTTTCAGGCCAGCCTCCTGGGGCCCGGCAAGCTAGTCGGACTTTGGCTATATGGCAAAAATTATAAAGAGGGCTGGTCTGCCACAAAGGACGCCTCCGCCGAAATTCCAGATTTTACCAACGTCGCCTACAGTAAAAAAGACCAGCCATTTGAGTTTTCTTTGAAAGGACTGGATGGGAGAACAATTACTCATAATGACCCCGCACTGAAGGGCAAACCCATCCTTCTGCAAATATTTGGCACCTGGTGCTCCAATAGTATGGACTTGTCCAACTTTATCGACGATTGGCTCCGGGCCCATCCAGGCACCGGCTTTGAATGGGTAGGCCTGAGTTTTGAAACCAGAGACGACCTGCCTTATGCCAGAGAGCGCCTGGAAAACTGGCGCACGTTTATGGAGTCGGATGCAAAATTAGCTTTCGGCGGCAAAGCGGACAAAGCTTCTGCTTCAATGGTATTCCCTACCCTCAGCCGGGTAAATGCCTATCCTACCCTCATCATTTTAGACAAAGATCACAAGCCCGTTCGCACCTATGGATTCTTTAATGGCCCTGCCACGGAGGAGTACTACGAAGTCTTCAAAGAAGATTTCGAAGCGGTGGTTCAAAGCGTGCTGGAAAATCGCTGACAAAAGTCACACTGACGGGACAGAGGTGATCATGGTTTGAGTTTTTTTTGCACGATACCTTCGGTATACAAAAAAAAACAACCATGATACCCGAAATAAATGATACAATACTGGCTCAGCTTCAAAACCTGGAAACTGCACTCGCACATGAGGCAAGAGTTTACAACGACCGGATTGAGCAGGTTCATGCAGCCAACAAAGCTTCAGCGCTGAACCTTATCCACTACCTGACCCTTCGGAAAGCGGATCTCCGCCCTTTGCAAGACAAGCTGCACTATTTAGGGCTCTCTTCACTTTCTAATTCCGAAAGTCACACCCTGCACCAGCTTCGCTCGGTCATTCAGTGGCTGAATCGTCAACCTTACCACGGCCACCCCGATGATATCGATCCGGTGACCGCCCGGGCTATTGCACAGAGGCAATCCATGCATTTGTTTGGTCAGCGCCCCAGCAACGAAATTCATTTTATTATGGTGACGCTGGATGCCCGAATGGCTGGCGACGTTGTGTTGGTTTCTCAGTTTTTGGAGCAGGGAATGGACGTAGCAAGAATCAATTGCGCCCATGATGATGAAGCAACATGGGAACAACTGGTTTCTACCTTAAAACAGGCAATGGCTGAGGTGGGAAAAAGCTGTCGGATTTACATGGATCTTGCCGGGCCCAAATTGCGTACAGGCATTCCTGGCAAAGGAAAAGATAAAAAGCGGTTGAAGATAGCAGAAGGGCAAACACTGAAACTTGTGGAGCCCGAGTACGAGGCAGGCGAAAAAGAGCGGGTTGTGAGCTGTAGCGTAAGGGGCATTATCGCACAATTGAAGCCCGGCCAGAAAGTGCTTTTTGATGACGGACTTATCAGCACAACAGTGGTGAAAGCAAACGGCAACCAGGCTCACCTTGAAATTGACAGAGTTTCAGGTACCAAGCCCCATTTGAAAGCCGGCAAGGGCATTAACTTTCCGAATGCCCATCTTGAAATTGTGAGCCTAACCAAAGAAGACAAAAAAGCATTGCCTTACATTTGCCGGGAAGCCGACATAGTGGGTTACTCCTTTGTGCGAACAGTTGACGATTTGAAAGTGCTTCAAAGCAGCCTGGCAGACCTAAGCGAAAGTCCTCCTCACATCATTATCAAAATAGAAACACCCGAAGCGTTTGTCAACCTACCCGAGCTGCTGTTGCAGGGAATGACCCGAAACACCATGGGCGTAATGATTGCCAGGGGCGACCTGGCAGTGGAAGTGGGGTTTGAGCGGATGAGTGAGTTGCAGGAAGAAATCCTGTGGATTTGTGAGGCGGCTCACGTGCCGGTCATTTGGGCCACGCAGGTGCTGGAAACATTGAACAAAACTGGTATTGCGACCCGTTCAGAAGCGACCGACGCTGCCCGATCAGCCATGGCCGAATGTGTGATGATCAACAAGGGCTTGCACACCGTGGAAGTAATCAGGTTTCTGAAAGACATATTGGGCCGAAGTGGTGGGCACCGCACCAAACGAAGACACCTGTTCCGGCCACTTTCAGTAGCGCAGCATTTCTTTAAAGAAAGGGAGCTCCTTGAAGAACTAACCTCTTCAGAAAATACTTAATAAGGCTACTTCCGGTTGATGGAAGGGTCAAGCGAAAAAGTAAAAACTATGTGGAACGAAAGGTACGCCAGAACTGAATTTGCCTACGGCAAAGAGCCCAACGATTTCTTGAAACAACAAATAGCTGAGAAAAGCTCCGGCAAGGTACTTTGTCTCGCTGAAGGACAAGGTAGAAATGCTGTGTACCTGGCAGGCCTGGGCTACGAGGTTACGGCAACCGATCTGTCGTCGGTGGGTTTAGAGCGCACAAAGGAACTGGCGAAAGAAAGGAATGTTGCCGTCGCCACACTGCAAGTTGACCTGGGCGAATACCAGATAGGCAGCGAAGCATGGGATGGTATCGTCTGCATTTTCGGGCACTTCCCACCTTCTGTGAGAACCCATGTGCTGAGTCAACTCCATGGTGGCCTGAAACCTGGTGGCTTCCTGCTGATGGAAGTTTACAGCACAGACCAGTTCGGCTATGGCACAGGTGGACCAAAGGAAATATCTATGCTCTACACGCTCAATGAGCTTGAAACGATGCTCGGTTCCTCGTGGGATTTCGAAGTGTTACACCAAACTGAAAGAGAAATCAACGAAGGTGAGTACCACAACGGAAAGTCATCGGTAATTCAGGTTTTCGGGAGGAAGAAGTAAAACCAACTTAAACCTTCGGCAACACCCACGGCTTCCTGTAGCTCGGAAACACCAGCGCATTCGCTGCTTTGTTGTTCACGATCTGGCGCTTGGTTTCATCGTAAACCACTGGCCCGGCCCCTCGTTGCGACAGGTTACCCAAGTGAGCGTAAATGCCTGCCATTCGGCCCATATCAATCGTACAATTCGTTGTTCCCCGGCTTTTGACGCAGTCGAGGAAATTGCGAACGTGCTCCGGGTGGTAATTTTTCCCCTTTTCGAAAAGTATCGGCTCCATGGTTGGGCTTCCATTTCTGTTTTCTGGCTTCAGCTCCCAGAATTCTCTGTTGGCCACAATGGTAGCATCGTCACCCTGTATAGCCAGGCCATAGGGCTTGTTGTAAGGCCCACTTTGTATACCCGCAGTATGGTCCCAGGTCAGCACAAAGTCTTTCATTTGATACACAACTGATAAGGTATCGGGTGTTTCGTGGTTGTAATCGGTAAAGGAAAGATTGCCTCCAACCGAATTCACCGTTGCGGGCATGTAGTCGACCTTGCCAGCCCAAAGGGCCATATCAAGCAAATGCACACCCCAGTCGGTCATGAGGCCCCCGCCGTAGTCCCAGAACATGCGCCAGGAACCATGAAAGCGAGTGGGGTTGAATGTGCGATCAGGTGCCGGCCCTAGCCAAAAGTTGAAGTCAACACCAGCAGGCACAGGCTCATCAGGCACCATGAGTTGACCGATGCCGTAGCCGAAATTACCCCACACCTTGATCTTGCGAAGTTTGCCCAGCTTTCCTTCATGCACCATCGCCATGATATCCGCCCAGTGGGTGCCGCTGCGCTGCTGCTGACCTACCTGCACCACTTGCTTGCTGTATCTTTTGGCAGCAGCCGTCATCACCTCTATTTCTCCTATGCTATTGGCCAGGGGTTTTTCAACATACACATCTTTCCCGGCTTGCAGCGCTTCAACAAAAGGCAAACAGTGCCAATGATCGGGTGTGCCGATGATCACAGCATCAATATCCTTATCCGCAAGCAGGTCTCGATAGTCTTTGTACAACTTTGGCTTTTTGCCTTGCTTTTTCTCTACCTGAGCTGCCTTGTCGGTCAGTACATTTTCATCCACATCGCAAAGTGCCACGCATTGGGCATCTGCATTGTTCATGTGGTTCTCAAGGATCCAGTAGCCCTGGCCCCGGCAGCCAATCAGGCCAACGTTAATAACATCGCTGGGGGCGGCCTTTCTGCGACCGGCTAAAACCGCTGATGGGAGAATAGTCAAAGCACCCAACCCAAGGGTGGTGTGCTTCACGAAGGTGCGTCTGTTGGTAGTCATAATGGAGTAGGTATGTATCTCTGTCTAAGCTAAAAGGATATTTCCCATTATGAAAGCAGAAATGTAGCTTTGGATCAGCAGGTGCAAATAAGAAATTAAACTAGTTATGCCGGAAATTCCTGAATCCAATAAAAACAGGCTCAAAAGGGCTGTTCTTTGGATTGTGATCATCTTGCTTCTTTGGTTGGTTTTTGGCTGCTCTGGCAAAGCAGAGAAAACTGAACAAGACCCATGTGCCTCTTTTGAATGTCAGCATGGGGCTGTCGTGAGGGCCGATACCGCCGATAAGTCCCTGACCCTCGTTTTCACTGGCGACGAGTTTGCCGATGGTGCCCATCATATCATTGATGTGCTGGCCAAACAACAGGTGAAAGCAAGCTTCTTTTTCACGGGTAATTTTTATGGTAATCCGGCATTTGAAAAAATCATCCATCAGCTCAAGCAAAACGGTCATTACCTTGGCGCACACTCCGACAAGCACCTGTTGTATTGCTCCTGGGAGAATCGTGATAGCCTGCTGGTGACAAAACGGGAGTTCACGCAAGACCTTGAGGCAAACTATCTAAAAATGGGGCGGTTTGGAATAAGAAAATCAGATGCCCCCTATTTTTTGCCACCCTACGAATGGTACAACGAAAGCATCAGCACCTGGACTCGTGACTTCGGCCTCCAGTTGATCAACTTCACCAGCGGCACCAGGTCCAACGCCGACTACACCACGCCCGACATGCCCAACTACCGAAGCAGTGAGGTCATCTACAACAGCATCCTGGAGTACGAGCAAACAGACCCGGCAGGTCTCAATGGATTTTTGCTGCTTGTGCACATTGGCACAGCACCGGAAAGAACAGACAAGTTTTATATGAGGCTGGAGGAGCTGATTGTTGACTTGAGGGCGAAAGGGTATGAGTTCAAATCACTTGTTGACCTGCTCAATGCTGGCGCTTCAGGCGTCAAAGAGGAGTGATATGGTGGCCATAGGCAAGAACATCTTGCCGCTGTCGGGCAACAGAATAAACCCATACTTTTGATAGAAATGGACTGCATTGTCATCAATCGGATCAACAATCACTGCCAACGAGCCAATACTGCTACTGGCCGTCTCAAAACTCTTCTTCAAAGCATCAACCAACAATAGCTCACCAAATCCTCTCCCTGCCATTTTCTTATCAACTGCCAGTCTCCCAAGAAGTGTAGCGGGCAAATCACGATAGTTAGGGGGCAGCCTCTTCCTTATTTCTTCCGGGATGAATTTTTGGCTTATGGATGTGCTTGATAGGGTATAAAATCCCAAAACCACATCCTCACTATCGGCAAGTACGAAACAAACAGACAGCTTCCGTTTAACATCCTGCTTCGCCTGCTTGATAAGATAATTATCCAGCAAAGACTGACCACACTTAAACTCGCTCTTGTGGTGAGAGGTATTAAGAGGCACTATGTTATAGTTCTTCACTGCTTCAAAGAATCTCTATGCCTGTTCAAAGCATTCTTCAAAGCCTTATTAGGTGCGGGAGGATTCATCAGTGCGTCGAAAAAAATTTCTTTGTCCTTGCTAGACGCTATGATCCTGTCGTGTTTTTCAACAATCTTCTGTGCCTCCTGCTGGGCAGAGTGTACAACAAACTCCGTGAGGGTTCGAAACCCACCCAAACTAGCTGCGTACTCAAACAATTCTTTTTGCTCCCTTGAAAGCCTTGTGTCAAATCTTGCTTTTTCTGAAACACTCATAACTGTCTTGCCTCTATATCAAATGTACGGAAAATATACGTACAAAATAGCTTAAAAGTTCAAACAATTTGATCTTCTATATACTATAACGGCTGGTTGAATTTATCTTTAGCTGATTTTTGATTTCCTTGACACGAAACGTTTGCCCCATGACCCTACTCTACCTGCAATTACTGGTTTCCTTCCTCCTCCCACTCTCCGACCCCACGGAGGCTAAAGCTGATGCTGCGCATATTCGCATCAACCAAATCGGCTACTTACCAAATGAAAGTAAAGTGGCCATCGTCTTTTCCAATTCGCCGGTAAAAGAGGCTTTTCAATTAGTGGATGTCAATACTGGCTCAATCGTCGGCATGGTTAAACCCACCAAATCAAAGGCCAAAGGTTGGGGCACTTTCAGCTACTTCTATGAGTTGGACTTTACGTCCGTCACTAAAGAAGGTACCTACAAGCTGATTGGGCAGAAGAGCAAAACGGCCTCCCGCCAGTTCACCATCTCAGACAAAGCCTACAGCGGGCAGACGGAACCCCTGCTTACCTTCATGCGCCAGCAGCGCTGCGGCTACAACCCCTTTTTAGACATGGTGTGTCACCAGCGTGACGGGCGCAGCATGTTTGGCCCCATGCCCGACTCCACCTATGTGGATGTGAGCGGCGGCTGGCACGACGCCGGAGATCAGCTCAAGTACCTGATTACAGGCAGCTATGCCACGGGCCACATGCTACTGGCTTACGAACTATTTCCCAAGCGCTTTGCTGACGAAACCAACGCCCTTGGTCAGTCCGGCGGCAACGGACTTGCCGACGTGCTCGATGAAGCCAAATGGGGCCTCGACTGGATCCTCAAAATGCATCCGGCACCCGACCAGCTCATCCATCAGGTGGCCGACGACCGGGATCACAAAGGCTGGAAAATTCCGGACAATGACCCTTCGGACTATGGCTGGGGCCCCAACAGCTACCGGGTGGCCTATTTCGCTACGGGAGAGCCACAGGGCCTGATGAAATATAAAAGTGAGGCCACGGGCGTAGCCAATCTTGTGGGACGATCTGCCGCCGCCATGGCACTAGGCGCCCGCATCTGGAAAAACGACCTGAAAGACGAGTCCTTTGCCTCCGACTGCCTGGAAGCAGCCAAAACGCTATACGCTCTCGGAAAAGCGAAGGAAGGTTTTCAGCAGGGCAATTCATACGGAGCGCCGTATCGCTACACTGAACAAACCTGGGCCGACGACATGGAATGGGGAGCAGCCGAGCTATACAAAGTCACTGGCGAAAGGGCTTACCTGGAAGACGCAAAAAAATATGCCCGCATGGCCAATACCGAAGGTTGGACAGTGCTCGACACTGCGGCTCACTACCAATATTACCCATTCATTAACCTGGGACACTATGCCCTTTATGATGTGGTGGAGCCTGCCTTCCAAGACACGCTGGCCAGCTACTATCGGGCGGGGATTGACTTTACGCTGGAGAAAGCTGCACGCAACCCTTACAATATCGGCATCCCTTTTATCTGGTGTTCCAACAACCTGCTGACAAGCCTCGTGGCACAAATCATACTTTACGAGAAAATGACCGGCGACATGCAATACCACAGCTATCTGGTGGCGCAGCGGGACTGGCTTTTTGGTCGTAACCCGTGGGGCACCACCATGTTTACCGGCATGCCCGAAGGTGGTGAATACCCTACAGACGTGCACACCAGCGTGTGGGCCATGACGAAAAAAGAGGTGCCAGGCGGGCTTGTCGATGGGCCATTGTTTGGAAGCATTTACTACAAAATGCTGGCTGTGGAGCTTTCAGAACCTGACGAATTTGCTGCTTTTCAAAATCCTTTCGTCGTGTACCACGACGACATTGGCGACTACTCCACCAACGAACCGACTATGGATGGTACGGCTGGCGCTATTTTGATGATGGCGTATTTTGGGGTGGATAAGTAGGAAGGCAATGAAGCGTCAATCAGCCTTTCATTATCTCAGGCAAACTCACTGCAAAGCCATTAATTGGCCCTGCGCCTTTCAACGGCTGATCAAAGGGATGCTCACTTGTATTACCGCCGGTTGAGTAAATCCAAACCCTTTGATTGTCAAAGTCGATGAGCCAACCGAGGGAAGCTCCCTGGCTGATCCACTCGTTCATTTTAGATTGAACCTGCTTCAGGTTGTCAGAGGCAGAAGCAATTTCGATAACAAAATCGGGACATACATGAGCAAACTTCTTTTTCTCAGCCTTTGGAAGTGGTTCCCACTTGTCTTTTAAAATAAGGCTAACGTCCGGAGAGCGAACAGCTGAGTTGGGCAAGGTAAATCCTGTGGAAGAATCAAAGACATAGCCCGCTTTTGATCCCTTGTTCCACATACCCAATTCCGCAGTAAGAGAAGCATTGAAACGGCCAATTTCACTATAAGCTGGAAAACTAGTTACAACATTTCCCTGATCATCTTTTTCAATCCTTAAATCTCGATTGTCAACACAAAATTTCAGGAATTCCTCCTCTGTAAGTTCGCTCGGCAATTCTGCGTTCAGCCTATGAACCATGTGTTTCGATTTTGATTCAGCTTAGTTCTACTTTGACAGGTTAAGTAACGAATGATTTCTCTCCTGATTTACCCCTACCCTAAAGGGAGTCAGGAGAAAAATCTGGCTGTTCCCTTTAAGGTTCAGGGTAAAAACAGGCAGATTTTTCAAATGTGTCAAAGTATACTTAATAAAGTTAAAGAATTAATTTGAAAGATGGCCACCGGAGACGGGCTCTTTACCAGAGCAATGAGCAAGGTACGGATGCATTACTTCGTCCTTTCAATGGTGTACTGCACCAACTGCTTCAGAGAAGTTTTGTACACCGTGTCTTTGAATTCATCAAGAATAACAAGCGCCTCCTGATAGTGGCGTTCCATGGCATCTCTGGCATAGTCGAGTCCACCAGATTGCTTCACATAGTCAATCACTTCCGTTCGCTTTTTAGGCTTGTCGCTATCATGCCGGATAATGCTGAGGATGCGCTTTCTATCAGCAGGACTGGCCTCACGCAAAGCATAAATCAGTGGCAGGGTCAGCTTCTTTTCTTTGATGTCAATGCCGAGCGGCTTACCAATTTCGTCAGCGCCATAGTCAAAAAGGTCGTCCTTGATCTGAAACGCCAAACCAATCTTTTCTCCGAACATACCCATCCGGTCAATGGAAGCCTTATCGGCCCCGACGGAAGCCACGCCCACTTTGCAGCAGCTGGTAATTAAGCTGGCAGTCTTTTGCCTGATGATATCATAGTAAACTTCTTCTGAGATATCCAGCTTTCTGGCCTTCTCCATTTGCAGAAGCTCGCCTTCGCTCATTTCCTTTACTGCTTCGGAAACAATTTTCAGCAGGTCGAAATCGCCATTGTCAACCGAGAGTAAAAGCCCCCTCGACAGCAAAAAATCACCCACCAACACTGCAATTTTGTTTTTCCAGAGCGCATTAATGGAAAAGAAACCTCTGCGGTAATTAGCATCGTCCACCACATCGTCGTGCACCAGCGTAGCCGTGTGCAGCAGTTCAATCAGAGAAGCGCCCCGGTAAGTGGCGTCGGTTATTGGGCCATAAACACCCGCACTGAGAAACACAAACATAGGCCGCATTTGCTTGCCCTTCCGCTTCACTATATAGGTCATTATTTTATCCAGCAACATGACATTACTCTTCATGGAGTGTCGGAATTTCTTCTCGAATTCAGTCATTTCTTGCGCAATAGGCGCCTGGATATCTTCTAGTTGAAGCTTCATATGTTTGCGGCACAATAATAACAGGTTAAACCTGCTTTGCAAAAGCAATACCAGGCGGTAAACCCTCTGATAAAGCCTATAGTTTCAGCCAGGGCAACAAAATTCACCTTTTATTTGCCACCCGGAAAGTTTGATTTGATCAATTCAGCAAAAACTTCGAGGTTAGGTGATATTTTCCTCCTTAGCCCTTAAAATAAACAATACCTATGCGTCGAATACCTTATTTCCTTGTAGATGTATTTACGCAGTCGCCATTTGGCGGCAATCAGCTGGCAGTGATATCCAAAGGCGACCTCGTTAGAGAAGAAGAAATGGCTCAGATTGCCAGAGAGTTTAATCTTTCAGAAACCACTTTCATCTACTCTCCTGAAAATGAAGACAATAATGCCCGGGTGCGCATATTTACCCCGGGTCAGGAGCTGCCATTTGCTGGGCACCCTACGCTGGGCACTGCCTTCGTCATCGCAAGAGACATTGACTACAAACCAGAGGACAAAATCCTCACCGTGTTTCTTGAAGAGAAGGTGGGCACGATCCGGGTGGATATTGATATTCAGAACGGCGCCCCTGAAATGCTTGTGATGACGCAGCCGCTACCCACTTTTGGAGAAACACTGCACGATATCCCACTCCTTGCAGAACTTTTATCGCTCCGGGAAAGTGACTTCCTGCCGAATTATTTCCCACAAACTATTTCATGCGGCGTGCCCTATCTCATCACACCTTTGAAATCGCTGGAAGCAGTGAGAAAAATCAAGTTCAGGACAGATGTTTGGGAAAAGGTAGCAGAAAAATACAACCCCGGCTGGATTTACCCCTTCGCCATGGGTGGAGATGATGTTGATTCGCACGTGCACGGCCGCATGTTTGCCCCTGAAGCAGGCATTGTGGAAGACCCAGCTACGGGCTCAGCCAACGGGCCATTGGGCTGCTACCTGGTACAGCATAAACTTAGGAATACCGGAAAAAAAACAAAGATCATCAGCGAGCAGGGTTACGAAATGGGTAGACCCAGCAAGCTCTACCTCGAAATAGAGAGGTCGGAACATGCCATCACCCAGGTAAAAGTCGGTGGTTTCTGCGTATTTATGGGCCAGGGTCAACTATTTTTGCCATGAGGATCAAACCCAACCTATGAAAAATTACTTTGTACTGCTCCTGATTGCTGTTCTGGTTGTTTCGTGTGCTGAGAATGAGTCGGAGCGCATCAAAACCTTCCCCAATAAGTTTGCTGACCAGGAACTGGTGAAGCTATACGACTTTAAGGACAGACGGCAGTCGGAGGCTTTGATTCCCTATCTCACCCATCAACTGAGTGTGTATCGTGAAGAAGCGGCGATGGCTTTCGCCTCCACTCAAGACACTGTTGGGCTTCCCTACCTTTTTCCGCTTTTGTCAGACCCAAAAATTGAAGTGAGAAAAGCAGCCGCCTTTGCCATCGGCCAGATGAAAAGAAAAAGTGCACAATCGGCGCTGGCCAACAGGCTGCCGCTCGAAACGGAGCCCCTGGTCAGGTACTATCTTTTGGAAGCACTGGGCAAATGCCTCAGCACCGATTACATGCACTTTTTAGCTGACTATGAAGCGAACGACGATCTCACTGTTACTGGGAAGGCCTGGGGCATTTATCGAGCGGGTGTTAGCGGAATTACTGACTCCGTGCTGACTGTGGCCGCCAGCGTCCTCCTGGCCGACTCCCTGCCTGAGCAGGCAAGGCTGGCTGCTGCCAACTATTTTGCGAGAATGCGGGGGATAAGCATAGCACATTTTGAAAGCATGCTGAAGAACAGTGCCGCTAGCGACTCTCTTCCAGCAGTAAGAATGGCGGCAGCAAGGGCATTAGCAAAATCCAACAATGATTCGATCGCTTTTTTTATCAACAGCCAGCTCAACAGTGAGAACAACTCCCTGGTCAGGGTAAACCTCATCAGGGCGCTTAAGCAGGAGCATTTTCCTATCGTGGAATCAACGCTCCTCGAAATACTTAAAGGCACAGATTATCAAACCTCAGTGAGTGCCGGTGAAGTGATAAGTACATGGCAAGGCCGTGAAGTAGAACGATGGATCTGGGATGTTAATGATCAGGTTGTTATACCCAGAACCCGGGCCATTGTATTGGGTACTCTGCTGGAAAGCAACTTGTATAGCTACAATGCCTACAGAGAGCTGTCGGAAATATATAGCGGTGTGAGCAGCCCATACGACAAAGGATTTATTTTGCAGGCACTGGGAAACTACCCCAACGCCAGCGCCTTTCTCGGCGATCGCCTGGATGATTCCCACCCGTTTGTTCGCACAAGCGCCATGGAAGCGCTGAGTACGATAAACCAGTCAGCCCGCTTTCCTGTATTCAAGCAGCAGGAGCTGATTGGCTATTTCAGGCAAGCCATCCTTTCGGGCGACGCCGGGCAGGTAACCGTGGCAGCGTCCACACTCACAAGACTCAGGACAAAGCTCCAACCTTACCTCGGCAATATCCAGTTTATGTACCAGGGACTCGACAGCCTGCATCTTCCTGAGGACCTGGAGCCCTATAAGGCGCTGGAAAGCACCATTAGTGCTTATGAAGGGCGAGAAGGCATTAGCCCCGGGCAACTTTACCAGAACCCAATCGCCTGGGATGTGGCGAGCGAAATTAGCAAGGGATCAAAAGCCACAATAGAAACATCGAGGGGCGCTATAGAAATAGAACTGCTGGTGGAAGAGGCACCTGGCTCTGTCGAGAATTTCGTCAGCCTGGCCCGCAGCGGTTTCTACGAGAACCTCACTTTCCATCGGGTGGTGCCAAACTTCGTGATTCAGGCTGGTTGCCCAAGAGGTGATGGCTACGGCAGTTCGGATGGTGTCATCAGGTCGGAGTTTTCGACTCAAAAGTACGGCACTGGCTACGTAGGCATGGCGAGCGCAGGCAAAGACACCGAAGGCTCACAGTGGTTTATCACGCACTCTCCCACCCCACACCTCGACGGCGCCTATACCATTTTCGGACGAGTAACCAAAGGGATGGACGTGGTCAACAAAATTGAAGTGGGAGACCGCATCACCTCCATCAAGCTGCCATGAGCAGGCCCATTGCCTCCTGCCCCCTGGCTGATCCTGATGACCAGAAAAATCATCTCAATCTGTTTGCTTCCTATCTGGAGGTAGTCAGGAAGGGAAAGTCCAAAAAGTATGCTCTTACACCCATCATGCGGCTGGAAATCAATCACAGGCAACTGCTAGGGCCACTTATTGGCGGCGGACTTTTGAGCTGTATTGCATTCATTACGCTTTTTTCGTGGAACAAATGGGCAGCACTTTTGCTTGTGCTGGGTATTGGCGGCATGGGTTTGATGTATTACGGACTAGTGGGAGTAAAAGTGCTCACTCTTAAAGAAGATAAAATTCGTTACGACATCATGCTGCCCGGAATTACCGAAGCGATGCCTGCTTTCATTAGCTTCTACAATCACCTCATACCGAGGATGGCCCTTGGTGTATCCCACGTTTTTCCTATCTATCTGCTAAAAGACCCGTCAAGTGACAGCCGAAGCCTATACCTCGTTCTGCCAGACTTGCCTCCAAACCAGATCGATTACGACGTGCTAGATTTGATGAAACTATCGACGGAGCTTCATTTCGAGTACGACGGCGTTAACCACTACCGGGCAAAAGTTCACGGACCCGTTCCCCCTGAGGCTTTCGTTGAGCGTTCCGATAGCACATAAGGAATCTGATACATTGTCACAAACACTTTCTGTGTGATGTCTTTAAATTAGTATATTGGCCCCCCAAGAAGCCTGATTGTGAATGGAAGCTGAGACGGAAAAGATAAAAGGAGAAAAGAAGAGGTATAAGCCAGTTCTGCCTAGGACCCGTTACTGGCCTATTGTGCAACTGAACAAAAACAAGAAAGCTTTCATTGAAACTGTTACCAATGAGAGCCTGAAAAACCTGATCACTCTCACATCAGGGCGGTCGCTGAAAGAAGAACTGGAGTCAACCGTTTACAGGGAAAGACTGCGCATGAAGCAGAACCCGTGGAAAGTTGATCCAAAAGACGAAAAGGACTTTTGGATCCAGATACAGAAAAGGCTTATTGAAATTCCTCACGATGATGAGGCGAAAAAGAAGGAAACCGAAGAGGCCATCCTTCGGGAGATTATCAAGCGTTACGCCAACGAGATCTCCGGTAATTTCAAAAATTCTCACTACAGGTTTGCCCGTACCGTCATCACCTTTGGCTTTGCTCGCCTGCTCAATGCTACCCGGGTAAAAGGCATTAAGTCCCTTTGGAGCAAACAGCTTGACCTCGATGACAAAATCCACGTGGTGGGGCAAGTAGAGCAGCTCCGTCGACTGGCCCGAAGAGGCACCATCGTTATGGTGCCCACGCACTTTAGCAACCTCGATTCAATACTCATTGGCTGGGTAATTCAGCACATGGGCTTGCCGCCATTCATCTACGGTGCCGGACTCAACCTATTCAACATCAGGATCTTCGCTTACTTTATGAATAGCCTTGGCGCTTACAAAGTAGACAGAAGAAAGAAAAATTTAATCTACCTGGAAACACTCAAGACGTATTCTCAGGAAGCTTTGAAATATGGCTGCCATAGCTTGTTTTTCCCTGGGGGCACCAGGTCAAGATCAGGTGCTATTGAAACCCAACTTAAGCTAGGCTTGCTTAGCACAACAGTGGCTGCACAGCGGGAGCATTTTGAAGAAGACGAAGAGAAGGCCAAAAAGATTTTCATCGTGCCGGTAGTGCTCAACTACCACTTCGTTCTTGAAGCGCCCAGCCTTATCAACGACTATCTTGAAAGAAAGGGTCAGGAGCGATACTACGTGGAAAATGATGAGTACTCCACATCTTACAAAATCATCAAGTTTCTGCTGAAGTTTTTCACCAGAGGCTCCGACATCTCTGTAAGTATTGGCAGGGCCATGGATGTGTTTGGCAACTATGTAGACAACCACGGCAACAGCCTTGACAAGCAGGGAAACCCGATGGAAATAAAGGACTACTTCACCACCGATGGCGTAATCACCTTCGACGCACAGCGGGAGCAGGAATATACCCGTATTCTCGCCAAAAGGATCGTAGAGGAGTACCACAAATACAACCGGGTATTTAGCAGCCATCTGGTAGCTTTCACAGCTTTTGAAATGATCAAAAGGAGAAACCCTGCGCTTGATCTTTACAATCTGCTCCGCCTGCCTGATGAGGACACGGAAATTGACTACGCCGAGTTCAGAGAGACTTTCAGCAAGCTTAGGGAGGAAATATTCCGCATGAAGGAAATGGGGAAAATTAACTTTGCCAGTCACCTTGAGGGGCCCGTTGACGATGTGATCAAATACGGAATTGACAACTGCGGCATGTACCATGCGCTGAGGCCTATTTTGAAGAACAAAAAAGGAAATGTGACAACGCAGGACATGAACAGGCTTTTTTACTACTATAACCGGATGGATGGCTATGACCTCGAAAAGTTCATCTAAAGATCCGGTGGGCGTATTAGGCGCCGGCAGTTTCGGGACTGTGATAGCCAATATGCTGGCTGAAAAGACCGACGTAATACTTTATGCCCGCACACCGGAAAGAGCCAAAAATATTAATGACAAGAGGGAGAGTTCTGGACAACCCCTTCATGAAAGAATCACGGTAACAAACGACCTGGAGCTTGTGGCTAAGTCGTGTAATGTCATTTTCCCGGTTGTGCCTTCCGCCAACCTGCGGGAGCTCATCCGCCGCATGTCGCCCTATCTTCGCCCCTACCATATCCTCATCCATGGTACGAAGGGCTTCGACGTGAGCCTTCCTGATAACAAGCAGCTTAGTGCTAACAGGCCACTTAGCCGGGACTATGTAAAGACCATGAGCGAGGTGATCATGGAGGAAAGCTCCGTCGTGAGAGTTGGTTGTCTGGCAGGCCCCAACCTCGCCGGTGAAATGGCAGCCCGGCAGCCAGCAGCTTCAGTGGTCGCCAGCCACTTTGACGAGGTGATCAATGCCGGCCAGCAATTGCTGAAAAATGAGCGTTTTCTCATTTATGGTAACAGCGACCTCATCGGTGTTGAGTTGTGTGGTGTACTTAAAAACATCATCGCTATTGGTGCCGGTGTTATCCACGGGCTCGGCCTGGGCGAAAACGCCAAAGCCCTGCTCATCAGTCGGGGCATGGTGGAAATGATCTATATCGGTCAGGCACTCGGAGGTAACACCAAGGCGTTTATAGGCCTGGCAGGCGTAGGAGACCTTATCGCCACCTGCTCGAGCCAGCACAGCCGCAACTTTACTGTTGGCACAAGGCTGGCAAGGGGTGAAAAGATCAAAGACATCATCGAAAGCATGGAAGAAACTGCCGAAGGGGTACGAACCATTGAAATCGTCAAAAGCCTTTCGGAATTCTACAAAGTACGGTGCCCGATTACGGAGGCCTTGCACAACATTATCAATGAGGAAATGACCGTAGGAGATGCCACCACCTACCTTATGAAATTCCCTTTCAGAGCTGAAATCGATTTTTTATAATTCCGCTTAACATTTTTTAACTTACTACAAATCAGCTTCTTAAATCAATAGTCGTATATTATCGTCTTCCTCTATTCAAATGACGATACTAAAATCGACTTTCATTGTCCTCGCCTGCTATGCGGGAGCCTTGCAAGCCCAGGACAGTTTGCTTACCGAAAAAGCTGCCCCCTTGTCGGTCAAATATTTCGACGGCTTTTATTTTGGCTTGGGTGCTGGCTTCCAAAACCTTTTTGGAGGCTCCTATGTCAACAATATGGACGTACTGGCACAGCAATCAAAGTTTGTGCTCGACCTTTATGGCGGCTTTAGAAAACAATTTCTCAAAAACAGGTTGGTTGTTGGATTGGAAGGGCAACTGGGGTTTACAGATGGTGACCTTAGCCATAAGGACAACGCAACGCAACTGGAAATATCGTACGAAAACAACTCTCAGCACGGTATCGGAGGCACTGCTGGTATTACCCTGGGAAAGAAAAAAAGCCACCTGCTCCTCATATACGTAAATGAAACTACCCGAAATTTTGATGTAACCATCACTCAGTATGGAGAAACCTATAAACAGCAGGATCAACAAGGAATGCTAAAGTATGGAGTGGGCTATGAAACAGCCTTGTTCAAAGGACTCCATCTATGCGCTCGCATAGGAGGACTCAGGGTGGACTTTGGTGATCAGGTGACCAATATCAATGTGGAAGATAAGCTCGACTACATGTTGAGTGCACTATACCAGTTTTGATCACCACACAACGCTATTTCTCCATCCACCCTTTAAAGACACTCGCCTTCTCCTGACTCACAACAATTTCCTCCCTTGGAGCCGGGGTCAACTGCACCGACAACTTTCCTTTTTCAAAACTCCGGTAACTCTCGATGGCTGAAATAGCCGCTATGTACTTCCGGTTAATTCGAAAAAAGGTGGCCGGGTCGAGGTCGGCTTCAATATCTGCCAGCGGCTTGTCCAGTATCAACTTCTCTCCTTCTCTATTGACAAGAAAGCTTACTTTGTGCTCAGAAAAAAAGTATTGAATCTCATCTACAGGTACCGACTTGAAACTGATCCCCTTTTTTGCCACAAACCTTTTCTTGAATCCACTTTGCTCTTCCTGAACCGATCGCAAAGCATCTACTATATCAGAGGAAAAATGACTTTTCAGTTTCTCCAGCTTTGTAAATGCCTGCGCTAAATCGGCTTTTTTTAGTGGCTTTAGCAGGTAGTCAATACCATTCTGCCTGAATGCGTCGAGCATATACTGATCAAATGCGGTAGTGAAAATTACAGGACAGCTCACCGTCGCTTTCTTAAAAATTTCGAAAGAAAGGCCATCGTTTAGCTGTATGTCCATGAACAACAAGTCAACCACAGGTGTCTCCTGAAGGAAGGCAACTGCATCTTTCACACTTGTCGATTCATTGACAACGACTATGTCGTCACGCAACTTTTTCAGAAGAGAAATAAGTTGCTGCCTGGCAGGCACTTCGTCTTCTATGATAGCGACTTTCATACTTCAAGATAGGGCAATTTCACTTTAAATTCCTTGTCGGTTGCCTCAACAAGCACCTCCTTGCCGGTTAGCAGTCTGTAACGTTCTGTTAGATTTCTGAGCCCTATTCTGGAAGTTCCTTTGAGGTATTTGGCTTTCAGGTTGTTGGCCACTTCCACCCAACCATTATTCAGCCGCAGCCGAATAACCAGGGGCTCCTTTTCGCTAAACTCGTTGTGTTTTACCGCATTCTCCAAAAGCAGTTGCAGGCTAATGGGCGCCATCAATTTATTAGACTCATCAGCAATGTCCACATCAAAATGCACCCCGTCGCCAAACCTGATCCTTACTAATGTGAAATAGCTGTTAGCGAAGGCAATCTCCTCTTCTAGCGACACCAGTTCCTTCTGTTTGTTCATGAGAATATATCTGTACACATCCGACAAACTCTCATTGAACTGAAGCGCCCTGTCTCTGTCGTTTTCAATCAGGTAGGCAAGGGTATTGAGCGAGTTGAACATGAAATGCGGGTCGATCTGGCTCTTCAAAATCTCAAGCTCAGCCTCCACTCTGGCTCTCTCCAGCTGCTCAAAGGCCAACAAGTCGGTTTGACGCTCCTTGATCAGAAAGACGGTTTCGTAGGCATGAGTGACAAAAATAACGCAGATCACATTGGCCAGCGACACCAGCTGCACAGCATCCCAGTCAACCGGGCCGACACCGGAAAACCAGTACCAGCCAACGATCAGCGCCACGGTCACTGGCGCAGTATAAAACACATTGGCTGCCACAAGAATGATCAGTTTTCTGACAGGACTGCTAAACCAGTCCATGTTTTCACGTTGCTTGAAAAGCAACCAACGATTCCCCTGCCAGATGCTCCACGAAATGAAAATGAAGTAGATATAGCCAAACCAATACATCCAGTCGGGCAACCAAAGGTCGCCAAACAGACCTGTAAAATTGGGGATGAAAATTCCGAAAGCAGGAATCCCTATCCAGCGGATAGTGCGGTCGTCGATGCGGGACAAATGGCTTGAGTGCTTCATTTTCCTGTTTCGGAATGGTGGGATTCGGCTTCAGTAAATCCAGTTTTCATCCTTAAAATTAAGGATTTAGCTTGTTTCAACACTTACTTTCAAAACCTTACCAATATGACTGATTTATCGCAACTAAACTACCTTGCCATATTTGTGGCAGCTTTCAGCGCCTTCCTTGTAGGTGGCGTTTGGTACTCCCCCATCCTCTTTGCCAAAGCATGGATGAAAGAAAACAACTTCACAGATGATGACCTGAAAAGTGGCCAGGGCAAAATCTTCGGAACTGCTTTTGTGCTCGAGCTCATCATGGCCTTCAACCTGGCCGCCTTCATCGGAGCCGAATCAGACATTACTTTCGGATTAATTGCGGGCTTTCTGGCGGGCTTCGGCTGGGTGGCGCTTGGCATGGGTGTTACTTACCTTTTCGAACGGAAATCGTTCCGCCTCTGGGCCATCAACGCTGGCTACCAGGTGGTATCCTTCACGGTGATGGGAGGAATTGTGGGGGTGTGGCATTGATCCCCTCTTCTTTCCGAAAACCATTCAGGTAATCAAAGGCTTTCCAGCCGCTCCAGTCTCTTCAGCATGGGTGGGTGCGAATAATGCACAAACACATACCAGGGGTGTGGAAACAAGTTGCTCAAGCTGTCAACCGACAGTTTTTTTAGTGCTGTAGCCAAAGGCTGAGCTTCATAAGTTTCTGCCGCATAAGCGTCTGCTTCAAACTCATTCTTCCTGCTTAGCACGTTCATGAGAATGCTAAGGATTCTAGACACCGGGCTGTACAAAATGCCAAAAGCCAGCAAATTCAAGTGGATAGCAGTGATGTCCCCGCCCATGGCAAAGCTGACCTGCGAATTAAAGATCAGCAGAGACAAAAGATAAAGCATGACACCAGTTTGCAACACCCCAAGCACCAGCGAACCGATGATGTGCTTCTTTTTGTAGTGCCCCACCTCATGCGCCAGCACAGCTACCAACTCCTCCTCCGTATGCTTTTCCAACAGTGTATCGAAAAGCACGATTTTCTTCTTTTTGCCAAGACCAGAAAAATAAGCGTTGGCCTTAGAAGATCTTTTGGAGCCATCAATTACAAAAATATTGGTCAATGGAAAATTGACGCCCTGGCTGTATTTGGTAATGGCTTCCCGAAGGGTTCCATCGGCCAGCGGCGTAAGCTTATTGAACAGAGGCACAATAACTGAGGTGTAGAAAAGGTTTGCCAAAAGCATGAATACCACCATTACCCCCCAGAAATATATCCAGAAATCCTTCCCTAAAAAAAGGATCAGAACTATAAGTATCCCTACAAGCAAGCCACCAAATATAATGGTGAGCAAATATCCTTTTAACTTATCGAGCACGAAGGTCTTCGGGGTGGTTTTATTAAAACCGTATTTCTCCTCGATTACAAAAACGTTATACAGCTGAAAGGGTAAGGTCAACAGGTCGGAAGCAAAATAAAGCACAGCAAAAAAAGAAAGCGCCAGCGTGACCTCATTGCCTGTGTAGGCTCGCAACCATCCGTCAATCATGCCGAAGCCACCTGTGAGCAACAAGGCAAGTGTAGCAACAAATGAAATGACGGTTGTGATCGACGAAAACTTTTCTTTGTCTCTCTGATAGGCCAGCGATTTCTGGTATTTTTCTTCGTCGTAAATATCCTTAAACTGACTTGGCAAAGGTCTGTAGCTGCTTTTTCTATTGAGGTAAGAAAGTACTTCTTCTACTATAAAATCAAGCACAATGATCCCCAGAAGGACCCATAATATTGTCTGTTTTTCCATGGTGACAGCTCGTATAAGAACAAATAGTTAGCAAACGTCAACGGCTAAAATCCGAACTCATCGTTTGGAATAAACCGGCTTTCGCTCGCTAAGTCTTTGCGTTTTTCAGGCCTAATGTAACGGATCAAATCTCATTTAGAAAATAAATGGGATCGGGCAGCTCAGTTCTCTTACACTTCGGGGTGGCTTGCGGGGATCATTCCAGCTAAACGAATAGATAATGCTGATTTCATGCGCACCACCACTTCCAATGCCCAACCTGGAGAGCGTGTAATCGAAACTGTATCCAAAAGTGAAGTTGTTGTGCATCAGGCCCACCATGGCGATCAGCGCTTCATTATTAGGAAAGCCATTGAACTGTTTGATTGGGATGCCACGGTACCACAAGCCGGTAATGAGAGGTTCAATCGTTACATAGGCGCCGAGATCTAACTGATCGTACAGCCCTTGTTTTTTGTAGTTGAAAGTGGGAGAAATACTTCTCTCTTGCCCGGCGTCTGTTTTTCCTCGCTTAAATGGCCCAATTGGTAAATCAAATTTGTACCCCCCATGCACTGAGAATCTGCGTTGCAGGATGCTTCCTCCATCGTTTTGATAGCTCTGATCAGGTCGGGTGATATTGAACAGCGACGCACCCAACCAAACCCGGTCATCGAAGATAATACCCCCAAGGCCCAGATCGAAGTATCTGTTGCTGGCACTGGCGGGAAAACTTTCCATCGTTACAGGCCGCACCAAACCGTTTTCGTCGAACTGATCTCCGAAAGTCAAATTATCGAAATTTAGATCCCTCGAAGTAAATGATCCTTGTATAGCCGGACGAAAAGTCCACTTGTAGTTTAGTCGCACCTGATAGGCATACTGAAGTGCTACCGAAGTTGACCTAAGCCCTTCAATCCCTTCTTTGTCGGTAGTGACTATTGCACCAATGCTACTGTTGTAGTCCTCTAAATTGTAATCGAAAAAGGCTGAATAAGTCTCAAAACCGGCACTGATACTGGGCCACTGATTACGGTAGTTAATGCCAGCCCTGCCTCTTTGGTTAATGCCCGCCAACCCAGGATTGAGGTACAGCGGGGCAGCATAATACTGAGAGAACTGAGGGTCTTGAGCCTGTCCGTTGTTTGGAAATAAAGAGATGATTACAAACCAAATGGGTATGACTATAGCCCAATTGATTGACTTTAAAATACCCATGTTCCTGTTTAACATCTCCCGCAAAATATTAAATTTAAAATCATTTATGAAATAGACACGATATAAGACATGACTAATCATCTCAATCTGCATTCGATATATTTGGCAAAAATTAGGTTGCCATTTCGGCCTGGTCAATGATTACACCTTAAAATGGAATGACAATTTCACATTACAGACAACTATCATATACTAACTCACCTATCCAACGTTCTACTTTTCAACTGCAAACTTGCAGTTTAACCTGGAATAATCGTCCATTAATCAATGGATCATTCTAACTTTACTTAGCAAAACTAAAACAACATGATTAACGATAGGTGTGTGAGAAAATTAGTTTTAAATTGCTTTATTTTACTTCAGGTGAATTTTACTACGCTGGCACAGGATTTTACGGATCTGCACTGGCGCTTTGGAAACACGTCTCAGGCTCTTGATTTCGACAAAGGTGACTTTCAGCCTATCGTTATCGACGACCAGGCCACTCCATTTGGGCTCGGCGGAGGAGTAACGATTTCGGATCCAATAACAGGCGATTTATGGTTCTATACCGACGGCGCCAATGTCTACGACGGCTCGAACAGAATCACTCCGGGCGGCGCAGGATTGGGCGGCGACCCATCGCTTAATCAAGCCGCAGTAGCCTGTCCTGTGCCTGGAACAACAAGCCAGTTCTATATTTTCACCAACCCGGGCAGCGGCGGTGCCAATGAAATTCAGTTTTCTGTGGCTGATAAAAACCTCTCAGGAAACGCCTCGGCAGCTGCTCCTACACTCGGTGATATCAGCCAGTTGAATCAGTCTACGGGCCTCACCACACCAGCTGAAGCTATGGTGATCATCCCCGGACCCAACAGGCAAAGGTTTTGGCTCCTGTCTCAAAACCGAACCACAGGCGACTATGTAGTATACGAAGTCTCCGCTGCTGGTTTTGGTACAACCAACACCTTCAATTTTTTCAATGCGTCAAATCCTACCGCTGAGGCCGCAGCTTTTGGCGTGCACACCTTCGCACCGGATTCAATCATCATCGCCGTAGCTCCTAAAACAGGCAATAGAAACATTCAAATCCTTCGTTTCGATTCCAATTTGGGCACCTTAACTTTTGAACGTCAGATCCTCAACACCGGAGTAAACGATGGTTCGGGGCAATCGATTTACGACGTAGAATGGTCCAATGACGGCACCAAGCTGTACTACTCAAGGCATGGAGGCAACAATGCACTTACTGGTCAGCTACATCAGTTCGATTTCGACTCTCTCCAAACTTCTAACAGCATCGTTGGAGGTTATTTCCGAAGCTTCGGGTTAAAAAAAGGGCCAGATCAGCGAATCTACCATTTGTACCAGGCGGCCAATAGCGGGCCATTTTCTATTGGCCGTGTCAACCAGCCTGATAGCCTGCCCGATTCTGTTGCCTACCAGGCTCAGATACCCGATTTCGGCGACGCTCTGGGAAGGCAGTTCCCGGCCACCAGCACATCGGCGCCCATAGTGTTCAATATGAGCTTTAATATCTTCGGCTTTTGCCAGAACACACCCACCATGTTTTCTCCAAGTGTGGAACCCACCCCTCAGTTCGTCACCTGGGACTACGGAGATGGTGGTGGGTCGCAGGAATATGCGCCCATTTATACCTATCAGAATCCCGGCCCCTACACTGTTACTTTAACAGCCTTCCTAAACGGGCAAAGCCAGTCTACGACGCAGGTGTTGAACATTATTGATAATCAGCTCGAACTAACCCATCTCACAGATACAACGATTTGCCCGGGAGAAAAACTGCAAAGGAATGCACTTCCCAGCGGACAGCAGGGAAATTATTCGTTCCTCTGGTCGACCGGTGAAACCACCCAAATCATCGAGATCGATTCTGCGGGTACTTATTGGGCACAGGTAACCGACCTTACCACCGGCTGCCCGGCTTTCGCTTCTTTCGAAGTAACGGTTTATGGTAACGACGAGCAAAAAGCCAATATCTGGTATTTTGGTGAGCAGGCCGGCATTGACTTTAATGAAAACCCGCCAGCAGCATTGACCGATGAAAACCTGATGAGTTCGCCAGAGGGTTGTGCTTCTATTTCGGATCGGAACGGCGAGCTTCTCTTCTACACCAACGGACGAACCGTCTGGAACAAAGACCACGAAATAATGCTCAACGGCACGCTGATTGGCGGAGACAGTACTTCAGCCCAGTCTTCCATTATACTGCCGATTCCCGACAATGAAACGCTTTTTTACATAATCACCACCGACCAGGTGTATGGTGATCGTTCCTATAACATGCGCTTTTCTGTGGTTGATATGAAGCAGGATTTGGCTCGTGGAGCTGTGATCATAAAGGACAGACCACTGTTTACCAATAGCTCGGAAAAGCTGGCTGCGACCGGTGTTGGAGGTGGCACTACCTGGCTTTTTGGGCACGAGTATGGCAACAACAACTACAGGGCCTACCCAATAACTACCTCAGGCATTGGCAATGCTCGGATTAGCTCCATTGGGAAAACGCTCTCATTCGCTGAAGAACTCAACGGCCGGGGCACCATGAAAGTATCACCCACCGGCTCCATGATTGGCTCGGTAATTCCGGGAGCTGAAAACTTCCTCGAGTTGGTCAACTTCGACGCTGCCAGCGGAGCGTTTACTTCCCCATTGCTGATCGATCTGGAAGAACCAGCACCAAGCGAAGTTTATGGGCTTGAGTTTTCCTCTGGCGGCGCCAGAGTGTATGTTACTACTACCGGCGCTAACTCCAAACTGTTCCAGTACAACCTGGATAGTCTTCTCAACGCCAGCGTTACTTATTCTGACGACTCTGTCGTCCAGTTTATTGAGCAAAGTAAATTCCAGTTAGCTTCAGGAACGGGGTATGGCTCCCTACAAATTGGCCCCGATCAGGTGATCTACATGGCAAAAGACAATAGCGGCAACCTTGGCACGATTTCAAACTCTAATGGAGATGAAGTGCAGGCAGGCTATAATGACCAGGGCTTTGACCTTGATGGCAGAATTTCCAGACTAGGCCTCCCCAACTTTGCACAAAACATACTTAACCCTCCACAGGATCCGTCGATCACAGTTGATGGTGGCTGCGTGGGCCAACCCACCCGGTTCACTGCTACAGGCACCTCCGACATTGACGAATTTGCCTGGAACTTTGGCGATGGTGCCCAGGCCCTTGGCCCGGACACTACACACGTATACCAGCAGATTGGCACTTTCAATGTGACGTTGAACATCACTAACCGTTGCGGCCTGGATACTACGCTGGTTCAAACGGTAGTAATCAACCCTACACCGGAGCAGCCCATCGTGCCAAGTGCTGTAGCCATTTGCGACGACAATGGTGTGGTGCTTACCGCCTGGCCTCAAGACGATCCGGGGCTCACCTACACCTGGTCAACTGGTGAAACTACCAGAGAGATCACTGTACTGCAACCAAGCACCATCACGATATTCATTACCAATGCTGCTGGCTGTCGTTCCGATACGCTGACCACCCTGGTAGGCGACCAGCGACCGATTGTGGACTTTGGCCCTGACCAGATCATTTGTGCGGGCGAAGAGCTGGATCCGTTGGATGCCCAAAACCCGGGAGCCACTTACACCTGGGCCATCAATGGTGCGGGTACTGGCAATACAGGTCGTTTTCAGGACATTGACACATCAGTGGCTGGCGACTTCGAGTATGCAGTGAGCATTTTCGATGTGAACGGCTGCCAAACGACGAACCGAATAACCTATACGATCCTGGAGGCGCCTCAACCGACCGTTACTCCCTATAATGCTTCTGGGTGTGCTATATCGGACGGGGCCTTAAAAATAGACGTTCCAGGTTCTTTCAGCTATAGCTACACTATTTCAAGTAACAACGGAACAAATATTATTCAAAACCGGCCAATTGACGGGCCTTTTACTGACAGCATACCCAACCTGCCGGCCGGATCATACAGAGTAACCGTGAGCAATACGGTGAACGGATGTACAACCACACTTGGTGCCGTGGGTATCAATAGTAACAATCCCTCATTCACAATCACATCTGCCGTGCCTAACAATGGTTGCGACGATGGCAACATCACCATTACCGCCAGCGCTCCAGGCAATTATTCTTACAGGGTGATTGACTTTTCGACAGGAATTGATGCTACAACCGGGTCGTTTACCGCCAGCACCAGCACCGTCACTTCCAATATTCCTTTTGGAACATACACTGTTGAAATGACAAATACAGCAGATGGGTGCCTTCAAACCCAGCAAAATGTAGTGGTTGAGCAAGCACCAACGGCCGAATTCAACTTCGACCCGATACAAACCGACTGTGGCACAACTGGAACCATTGAGGTGAGGCCAGTTACGGGGAACGTAAAGTATACATGGACTGATCCTAACGGAGCGATTTTAGCCGACACTACATCCTCTGTAAATATTTCTCAGGGTGGTTTGTACACAGTTACAAGCTCCGGCCCAGGGCTTTGTCCTCAAACTGAACAAATCCAGTTCTTCCTTAGTGAAGACCCTGAGGGCAGTATCGCCGTTTCAGGTGACCCTTGCGATGGCGAGTTAACGCTGACAGCCGCTCTTACAAGTGGCGAGGATCCTGCTGACTACATCTTTGGCTGGAGCAATGGTGCTTCCTCTGCTACTACAGTAGTGAATCGGTCCGGCTCATATGCCGTGACAATCCGCAACCGCAACTCGGGCTGTTTTGTAACTGTTGACACAACTGTGCAAGTGGAGAACGTGCTGGAAGTCACCCTCATTCAGGAGCCCGATTGCGACAACGAAACACAGGTGATATTGACAGCGCAGGCGAATATTCCGGCCCAGGTGACTTTTGAATGGACAGGGCCTGACGGCACTATTTTGCCAGAAACTACCGCTTCAATCAGCACAGGGCTTGGCGGACTTTATCAGGTTACAGTGAGAGGCATAGACAATAGCTGTGAAGCATCGGCAGAACTCAACGTCAGCGTGGTGCCTATTTTCGATTCTGAAATATCATTGCCCGCCACGTTGACATTCTGCTCAGAAGACCCAGCCAATGGTGCAGTGGTGCTTGATCCTGGCATTTTCAATACCTATGAGTGGAGGAAGCTTCCAAGCCTTGATATCATTTCAGTGCTGCCCACTTACGCTGCTTCAGAGCCTGGCACTTACGAAGTCACCTTCTCCAATGGCAGCATCTGCCGAACTGCCCGGGTAGTTGTAACGGACGATTGTCGCCCAAGAATTTTTGCGCCGAATGCCTTTTCGCCAGACGGCCGGGGGCTTCCGCAAAACGAGGCTTTCTATGTGTTTCCAAATCCGTACGTAACAGATTTCACTATTTTCATCTACAACCGATGGGGCGTGCTGGTTTATCAAAGTGACAACATTGACTTCAGATGGAACGGCTATTTCAACGGCTCACCTTTGCCGGTTGGCACCTATGCCTATGTGATGAGGTACAAAAGCAATCTTGACGCTACCAACGAAACTTTCGAGCAACGGGGAGGCGTCACTCTTGTAAAATAGCTTCAATTTATCGGCGAGATTGACTAACATAGTTGAACGTTCAAATAAACTTTTAAAAGCACCTTAGGGTGCTTTTTATTTACTTGTTATGACAAGAGAAGAAGCCAGGGCACTGCTATTTGAAATGACAAAGGGAGACAGCCTCCGCAGGCATGCCCGCACCGTAGAGCTGGTGATGGAAGCCTACGCCAGCAAATTGGGAGAAAATGCCGATGAATGGGCCATTGCAGGCCTGCTGCACGACGCCGACTATGAAGGCTGGCCGACAGAGCATCCGAACCGCATTGTGTCACTGCTAAATGAAAAGGGGCTTGAAAAAATCGCTCATGCTATTTCAGCGCATTATACCCACTGGGGAGTGTCATACGATACGCTGCTGGACAAAGGGCTGATAGCCTGCGACGAAATCACAGGATTTATCGTGGCCTGCTGCCAGGTGCGACCCGATGGCATCGAGTCGCTGGAGGTGAAATCGGTGATGAAAAAACTGAAACAGAAAAGCTTCGCTGCCACCGTCGACCGGGACGAAGTAAACAAAGGCATGGAATTATTTGGTGTAACACCCGAAGAGCATATAGCCTTCATTATCGAAGTACTCAAACAGAACCGGGATGAGCTTAAAGTCTGAATTGCTCTATGGCCACATAACACTCGTTCTGCTATGTGTTTTCGTAACCTGGGGCACAGCTATTGGTCAGAGTCCGAAAGGTTTTGACAAAGCATGGAAAGCCGCTGATGGCTATTTCAGAAGCTCCCTGGAGAGTAACGATGTGGTAGGTGGTGCTTTGGTTTTCGTTGAAAAAGGCAAAGCAATTGGCAGCAGCTATGTCGGCAAAGCTGACCTGAAAAGTGAGCGAAACGTGGATGAAAATACTATTTTCCATTGGGCCTCCATCACCAAAACATTTACAAGCATCGGAATCATGCAGCTTAGAGACAGAGGACTTCTGCAACTTAGTGATCCGCTAACCAAATACCTGCCCGAGCTTCGGATGGTACACAATCCTTTCGGCAGCATGGACGATATTACTCTTCAAATGGTATTGAGCCACTCCACAGGCTTTCGTGATCCCACTTGGCCCTGGGGTGGCAACAAAGACTGGCACCCTTTTGAGCCTACCGAATGGAGCCAGATAGTGGCCATGCTCCCCTACACAGAAATTTTGTTTGAACCAGGAAGCAAATACAGCTACTCCAACCCCGCCCTTATCTTTCTTGGCAGAATTATAGAGATCATTACTGGTGATGACTACGAGGTGTATATCGACAAGAATGTTTTGAAGCCACTTGGCATGCACAGCAGTTATTTTGACATTACACCTTACCATTTGCTGAAGTACCGGGCCAACAACTATACCCTTGTAAACGGGCAGCCGGTAGCCAACGGGCTCGATTTCGACACAGGCATCACTACCAGCAATGGTGGGCTCAATGCTCCCATCAGCGATATGCTGAAATACCTGGGCTTCCTCACTGGCCATCACGATGGTTTCGAAATACTCAAAAGGTCAACATTAGAGGAGCTGTGGAAAAAACAACTGCCCATCGGCGTCGTCGATGGTGTTGACGAGTCTATTGCCTCCTCCTTTTTTCTTGAAGACTTCAATGGCATGCAGGTAGTAGGCCACACTGGCACTCAAAAAGCATTTTATTCTTTTTTTTATATTCATCCAGGCTCAGGCACGGCATGTATCTCCATTACCAATACCGATGACGGCAGCGGGCAGTTTGATCCCGACCAGTTTCGAATAGAGGCCAGTCATTACATTTTCAGAAACATTTTCACTCTTTATAAATGAGCAATTGGTAAACCAACCGACAAAGCAAAAACTAAAAACCACAGACCTTCAACTCTTAAATATTTAGCAACATGAAAAAGACATTACTACTGATTTCATTCATTTCTCTGGTTGCCTTTTCTTCACAGGCGCAGGATTTCAGGGGGCCCGACAAAAGCTCAATGGACATGGCTTATTATCCCGACAACTTTGCCCACGACCGAAAAGGAAGCGATGAGGCCCTCGTAAGGGTAATTTATAGCAGACCCAAAAAGAATGACCGGGAGATTTTTGGAAAACTTGAGTCTTACGGAAAGGTTTGGAGAACAGGAGCCAATGAAAACACTGAGATCAAGCTATACAAAGACGCTACGGTGGCTGGCAAAAAATTGAAGGCCGGCACCTACTCACTTTTCACTATTCCAGGCGAATCTGAGTGGACGATCATTTTTAGCTCAGCTCTCGACTATTGGGGAGCCTACAGCTACAAAGAAGACAAAGATGTATTGCGTGTAACTGTTCCATCAAAGAAAGTTGCCGATACGATTGAATACTTCTCGATTGTATTTGCCAAAAGCGGTGTAAATGGCGCCACTATGAGCCTTGGTTGGGACAAGACGGTGGTAGACGTCCCTTTTACGTTCTAACAACTGAAATATATCCATCAGTCTTTTTGGATCAAGCGGAAAACCTGGGGGATAAAACTCAAAAGGAACGTTATTCAATTCAGCAAATAGGCGGCAATAAAAAAGCAAAACTGGTTCAATGCGTCTCGCTTGGACCTTTTGCTTTTTTATGCAAGAACAAAATACCCATACCAAAAATCAATCCCCCAGAAATACAGATTGATCCGCCGTTTTATCAAAACAACATTTTATTGGATGCAAAGGAAAAGGCTTCACCTCGGTGAAGCCTTTCTCTTTTATATTTAATGTCGGTTTTAATAATTCCTTCTTCGGACATCTCCCCCCGACGACTCGTCGATATTGACATATTGCGGCCTGCCAGAATAGGAAATGTCGCTGCCACTGCTCGCATCGGCTTCGATGTCGTCGGTGACCGTAATCGCTAAATCTGAGCCGCTAGATGCTCTCACCTTGGCTTTCTTAGCCACTAAGTCCATGGCATCCAAATCACTTCCTGAAGAAGAGCGCCCTTCGAAATATTCGGCCTCTCCTGAAAGCTCCATATCTGACCCGCTGCTCGACTCAGCTCTGAGTGTTCTGGCTCTTACCTGAAGTTTCAAATCAGCTCCTGAGGAAGACTCTACTTCCAAATAGTCGGAGACAACGATCGTTTCCCCGGTCACATCTGAACCACTTGAACTTTTAATAGACTTGATATTGGTAACGGTTACGTAAACTGTGGCGTCACGATCTTTCCAATTCCAGAAGCTGTTATTGTTTTCAAAATAGATTTTGAGCTCTCCACCCCTTACCTCTGTCATCAAATCGTCGAGGTCATCTCTGTCCACCTCCACTGTAACTTCCTGGCGGCTGCCCTGACGAATGTAAACATCAATTCCTGTGCTTACGCTCACGGCATCGTAGGAAGAAACCTTTCTTTCCTCCTTCACCCGCTGAGCGACAGCCTGCTGAACCACTAGTGTCAAACCAAGTAGCAGCAAAAATTTGCTTAGTCTGTTCATGATATAATGAGTTTGTCCTTAAACCAAAGATGTGATTTAATTGTAAAGGTTGCACAATCAATCACATCTTTTTTCTTAGACGCTCAGTATAGAACCGGTGTTACAGAAATGCCTAGTCGTTGATAAGATAGCCGTCGGCCACTACTTTGTATTTGTCGAAAATAACGCCCGCAGCTCTGCGTAGTTGGCGATCAAGGTTGTCGGCACCAAGGGCAAACACACCTGAGGCATATCCCTGCCAAACTGCACTGTGCTTCCTTCTGTCGACAAGGATAATCAACAATGTGCCGGAGTCCATCGTATAGTACCTCGAGTCATACTCCCTTTTTCTTGAAGCAGCCTCAGCATTTTCGAGTTCGGTAAGCTCTGCATCACTCAGGTAAACCTCATCCTCAAATTCATCATTGGACGCCAGAGATACTTCCTTGTTGAGATATGCATTGAGATCCTCCTGATTGTAGCCACGGTATTTCAGGTCAGAGAAGTAAATTTTGTAGTTAACGTATATATCGGGTTTTCTATTGGAGTAGCTATAGCCTTGTGACTCCATTCTGTTAATAATCCATTTCTCCAGATCAGGATTGTGGCTGGAGCTGTCACGCCTGTCGATATTTACAAAGTCGAAGGTCTTGTACTTGTTGAATCTTCCCAGATAGCTATAATCCGATTCGATGATAAAGTCTTTTTGAGAAACACAGGAGCCCAGAGAAAACAAGATAATTGTGCCAGCAAATAGTAAGATTGATTTCATACGTCTCGCAATTAATTGTATTGATATTAGATAATCCTCTTGCAGAATATTCGTAACTACATGAATTTCAGCAAACTTTCGTGAACCTGCAAACTTTTGATATTATTAAATCTTCCATCGTGAGCTATATTTCCTTTGGCGCAACCATTGATTCCTTTTTTTTGTATAAAGAATCCGGAAAGTCACGGAGGAAAAACACCCTGTAAATAAAATTTGTTTCCCAGAACTTCTTCACTGATAAATATTGTTCCTGCATTTGTTCCTCAACCAGTCAAATAGCAAAAAACTCGGAGACACTCTATTGAAAAACCTGAAATACATACCGGTACTTTTATTGTCCCGCCTGCCCTTCTGGCTGGTTTATATGCTGTCAGATATTTCATTTTTTTTTCTTTACTACCTGATTAGATACAGAACGACGACGGTAAGAAAAAACCTCACGGCTTCGTTCCCCGGAAAAGGCATTTCTGAAATCAAGTCTATTGAAAAAGCGTTTTACAGGCATTTCACCGACTTAATTTTTGAGTCTGGAAAGTTTCTCTCGATAAGCGAGAAAGCTATCAAGCGACGGTTTCATGTTCTGAACGCAGAAGTTTTCGAAGACTTTTTCAAACAAGGAAGAAGCCTGATTATGTACACCGCCCACTACGGAAACTGGGAGTGGCTGGCAGCCATACCATTGTCGCTGTCCCATAAGGTACTTACCTTCTACCAACCTCTAAAGTCAGCTTACTACGAAGCTCTAATGAAGAACGCCAGGGAAAGGTTTGGAGCGGTGGCAGTACCATCTAAAAAAGGGTACAAAACGGTGGTTGAGCTTGGCTCGCAGGGAACGCTTTCGCTGACGTGTATTATTGGAGATCAGAGGCCTAAGAAAAACAGCAGTCGTCATTGGATAAAGTTTCTCAATCAGGACACACCATTTTTGATAGGTGCTGACAGGATTGCCCGAAAAACCAACTACCCTGTTTTCTTCCCTTTGATGAAGAAAACTTCGAGAGGGCACTACACGCTTGAATTCGTAAAAGTTATTGAAAACCCAAATGAAGCAACCTCCGAAGAAATAATAGAACGGTATGCTTCTATTCTTGAGGAAGCCATTATCGAGACGCCACATCTGTGGCTTTGGTCGCATAACAGGTGGAAGCTAAAAAGAGAAGATGGGTAACAGGAACATCAATGTGTTACTGCTACCCGATAGCAGCTGCTACGCCATTGAATATTTCTCTGCAGCGGCTCCTTTGAAAGACGCTCTGGGCTTCAGGTTAAGCACCTGAAACATCTGCTTGTCTGCGTCCACTTCCGGATTAGGGGTGGTAAGTAGCTTATCTCCTGCGAAGATAGAATTAGCACCAGCAAGGAAGCAAAGCGCTTGTTCCTCCATGGTCATGTTCACCCTGCCAGCTGAAAGCCTTACCATGGCCCTGGGCATAATGATTCTGGCGGTGGCTATCATTCGAATCATGTCCCAAACCGGCACTCGCTCCTGGTCTTCCAAAGGCGTTCCCTCAACGGCTACAAGCGCATTTACAGGCACACTCTCAGGATGTTCCGGCAACGTCGACAATGTGTGGAGCATTCCCACCCGGTCGAGGTGAGATTCCCCCATACCGATTATGCCACCTGAGCACACAGAAATTTTTGCAGTCCGTACATTTTCCAATGTATCCAGCCTGTCCTTATAGGTTCTTGTGGTAATAATATCTTCGTAAGCTTCTTCGCTGGTGTCGAGATTGTGGTTGTAGGCATACAAACCCGCTTCCTTCAGCCGCTTCGCCTGCGACTCGGTGATCATACCTAGCGTGCAGCACACTTCCATGCCCATTTGGTTCACGCCTTTGACCATCTCAATCACCTTGTCAAAGTCTTTGTTGTCTCTCACCTCTCTCCAGGCAGCACCCATACAAAACCTCGTGCTTCCGTTCTCCTTGGCAGCTTTTGCGTTAGAAAGCACCTCTTCAACATCCATTAACTTCTGCACCTTCACGTCAGTATGGTATCGTGCAGCCTGCGGGCAATAAGAGCAATCTTCAGGGCACCCTCCAGTCTTCACCGACAACAAAGTGCAGACCTGCACCTCCTGTGGGTCGCTATATTCTCTGTGGACGGTAGCCGCCCTGAAAATCAAGTCTAACATGGGAGAATTGTAAATCTCCTCTATTTCTCCTCTTGTCCAGTTGTTTCTTAGTTCGGTCATTCCCTGATAGCGTAGGTTCGGTTATTTAATTTCAAATGAATAGGGCATGCGTGCCTGAATGCCCTCATAGTGCTGCAAATCTCTAATTTCTTTCACATAAGGGGCAAGCATCCCGTAGTTATTTTTGATCGATCTGGCTTCCAGTTCATTAGAAGCGCTTGAAAACATCTCTTCAAAAAAGTTTTTCTGCTTAGGGTAAAAACTCAGCAGATAATCGTCGCCCAGCTCAGCCTTGTCAGCAGCAATTTTCACTGCGTCGTCAAAACTTCCAAGCAGGTCAACCAAGCCAAGCTCGTGGGCTTGAATGCCCGTCCAAACTCTTCCGCCAGCCAACTCCTTAAGTTTTTCTATAGGTAAGCGCCTTGCTTCTGCTGCCTTCGACGTAAAGGTTTCATAGCCTTCGTTCACACCATCCTGGATAATTTGTTTCTCAAAATCACTCAACGATCTTGTTACAGTCATTATATCTGAATATTCACCTGTTTTTACCACATCGAAAGTAATACCCAGCTTGTTTTCAAGAAACTTCTCCATGTTGAACATCATGCCGAAAATACCTATCGACCCAGTGATAGTATTGGGCTGAGCCACGATGGTGTCGCACGGCATAGAAAGGTAGTAACCGCCTGATGCTGCGTAGTCGCCCATGGAGGCAATGATCGGTTTCTTCTCTTTGGTGAGCATTATTTCCCTCCAAATAATATCGGAACCGGTAAGGCTTCCTCCGGGAGAATTAATGCGCAGCACCACAGCCTTTATTCTATCGCTTTCCCGGGCGTTTCTTATTTCCCGGGCAAACTTCTCGGCTCCAATTTGGCCATCTTCACCCTCCCCCATCAAAATCTCACCTTCGGCCACAATTACCGCAATCCTGTTCTTGGATATTTCGTCCGGCGAAATCGACTTCTTATACTTCTTCCATGAAATGAATGTAATATCAGCGCTCTCCTCTATCCCAAGTTTTATCTTGAGCAGGGTCTTCATTTCATCTTCGTAGGCTACTTTGGTGGCCAGGCCGTAGTCAACAGCATCAGCCACTCGCCGCACCTTCATTTCCGATGATATTTCTTTCAATTTTTCGGCAGGGATGTTTCTTGCTTCGGCAATGTCTGCAAGAAAAGTTTCGTGAGCAGAGTTCAAAAAGGATTTGATCTGAAGTTCGTTTTCAGGGCTCATGTCCTTGCGAATAAAAGGTTCGATGGCCGACTTAAACTCCCCTACTCTGAACACCAGCGGCTCAATTTCCAGCTTGTCGAGTGTACCCTTAAAAAACGAAATATTGGCGCTAAAGCCATTAAATTCAAGTGAACCTTGTGGGTTAACGTAGAGCTCGTCAGCCACTGACCCGATATAGTAGTCGCCTTCTGAAATGTAGTTTCCGTATGAGTAGATAAACTTCCCTGATGTTTTGAAATCCAAAAGGGCGTCCCTGACCTCTTTCAGGCTGGCAAAGCCTCCCGACAGATAGCCATGCTCAATGTATATGCCCTTAATTTTTTCGTCTGTTTTTGCATTCTTTATCACTTTCAAAAGATCAAGTACGCCGAGGTAGCTTGGTCCGCTATTTGGGAAGAATTCCTGAAACGGATCTTCGGGAGTACGTTCACTTAAAATACCTCCTAATGGCAGGTAGAGAACAGAATTATCTTTCACTTCTACCGTTTCTTCCGAACTACTCGAAGCAATGCCGACAAGGACAAGTATGCCCAGAAAACTGAAGATAAAAAGGCCAAGGATAGTGGCTAACAAATTTCGAAGAAAGGCCATTGAGACAGTTTTTGATTTATTTTTGTTCTTTGCAAATCTAACAAGATTCACCTAAGTTAAGAGCACCGCTAAAATTATTCACCTCCATGAGCATTTTCCTTTTACTCGGTTCCAACCAGGGCGATCGTTTGGCTACCCTTTTGGGGGCAGGCCGAATGATAAACGAGCGAATAGGGCAGATGGTTCGAAGTTCGTCGATTTACACTACCCAGGCGTGGGGCCAGACTGAGCAGGCCGATTTTCTTAACCAGGTGATTGAAATTGAAAGTGGTTTACGGGCTGAGGAGATCTTGCACCAAGCGCTGGAAATTGAAAAGCACCTGGGGCGACAGCGGATAGAAAAATGGGGGCCCAGGGTCATCGATATCGATATTTTGTACGTCGGCAATGAAGTTATCAAAACAGATAACCTGGTTGTGCCTCATCCGCAAATTCCCTTCAGGAGATTTACACTTGCTCCATTGACCGAGATTGCACCTGCATTTATTCACCCAACTTTAGGTAAAAATCAAGCGCAACTACTCAGTGAATGTGCCGACACATTGGAGGTGACAAAGTTATCAGACGCCACCGCCGCCACATAAAATAAATATCCTCTGATACATTTTTCTTCTAACTTCGGCAGCTAACGAGGACGCATGGAATATTACGAATATTTGCTCATTGTAGCAGTCGGGTTTATCGCTGGTTTTGTCAACACAGTGGCTGGCGGAGGCTCATTGCTTTCATTGCCAGTTTTGATTTTTCTTGGGCTGCCACCTGCGGTTGCCAATGCTACCAATCGGGTAGCCATCATGGGGCAAAACATCTTTTCTGTTGCAGGCTTTCAGAGCAAAGGCGTATCGGCCAGGCCCTATTCCTGGTGGCTGGCTGGCTCGTCTCTGATAGGTGGTGCCATTGGTGCGTGGTTCGCCGTAGAAATTGATGCCGATCTTTTTAATCGCATTTTAGCCATCATCATGGTGCTCGTGGTGCTCTCGATTATTTTCGACTCTGTTTTCAAAAAGAAGTCGAATGGAGAAAAGCTGGATTTCATGCATCAATTGTGGGGAGTCATCGCTTTCTTTTTCATTGGCATCTATGGTGGGTTCATTCAGGCCGGAGTTGGCTTTCTTACGATCGCAGCGCTCACCCACATCAACGGATTTTCGTTGGTAAAAGCCAACTTTGTAAAAGTATTTGCAGCATTGATCTATACCGGATCGGCGCTGTTGGTTTTCATCATAGAAGACAAGGTAAACTGGACACTGGGGCTCGTACTGGCAGTCGGCAACAGTGCAGGTGGCTGGATTGCCAGCCGATGGTCAGTCGAGAAAGGCGACAAAGTGATTCGCATCTTCCTCGTGATTACCGTAATTGCATTGGCCATTAAACTTTGGTTTTTTACCTGAAAGAAATGATCGCAGACAAAAAAAGCATTCGCTCCCAATACCCCCTTCTTCAAAACTGCACCTACCTGAATACGGCCAATGCCGGTGCCATGAGTCAGGCTACACTGCAAAAGGGAACCGACTACCTTACAGAATTCGCACAGTATGCCAGCCAAAAGCTTCCGTCGTGGATGGGTGAGATGGAAGGAACAAGGAAACTGTTTGCGGAACTTCTGAATGCCTCAAGCGAAGAAATAGGCCTGACATGGGATACCTCGTACGGTATTTCCTGGGTACAGCAAATGCTGCCGTATGACCTCGAATTGGTTCTGGTAACGCACGATTTCCCTTCGGTGACACTTCCATGGATTCACCATAGCCGGAAAATTCACTGGATAGACTGGGACATGAAGAGCCACATTGATTTGGAAGCCATTGAAAAAGCGCTTTCTGGCAAGCCCAAGGTACTGGTGATCAGCCATGTGCAATACACTAACGGCTACCGGATCGACCTTGAGGCCATATCGGCCATGTGCCAAAAACATGGAGCGTTCCTTATTGTGGATGCCATCCAAAGCCTGGGTGTGATCCCTATCGATTTGCAGAAAATACACGTCGACGTGCTGGCGGCGAGTTCTTACAAATGGCTTACCGCTGGCTATGGAGCTGGCATGATCTACATTAACAAGAACTCGATAAAAAGGCTTCAGCAGGGAGCACTTGGCCCTGGTAGTATGACTGACTTCCTAAAGGATCCTATCCCGGCTGAAAACCTCAAAAACCCTCCACAAAGCCTCGAAGCCGGGCACCCCAAGCCACTTCTGATACTGATGCAGGGCCAAGCATTGAAAGAGCTGAAAGCCATCGGGTGGCAAAACATCTACGAAGAACTGAAAGTGCTTTCTGCAAGGCTGCACTCCGCTATTACTGAGGGTGGCTTTACTCCCATGGCCCCCAGGGACGAGAAAAGCTGGTCGGGCATTGTGTCGTTCGAATGCGACAAGTCACTACATCAAAAGCTGGCTGATGAAAAAATCATCACTACCTACCGGCCTAATTACCTGAGGGCGGCTGTGCACTTTTATAATGAAGAGAGAGAGATTGATAGGTTGGCAGAAGTTATCTAATTTGAGGATACTATCTGACCAAATGAAAGTATCCCCTGTAGCTTGCTGGGCAAGCTATAAACTTGATCGTGTAATAATATATACCCGAGGGAAAGTGATCTCCGTCCCAATCATTTTGGTAGTTATAGGCATGGTGGATCATTTGCCCATCCCTTGAAAAGATATCCAGCTGACTGCCAAGCAGCCCTCTATCACTCAAAATTTCTAACCTGTCATTCCGGCTGTCTCCATTGGGCGAAAAAGCATTAGGAACTTCGTCTGCAAGAAGATCTCGTGGGCTATAAAAATTAACCAGAACAGTGTCAACCGAGGCAGGGCATATTCCGCCTGAAACTGTCCAGATTAACCTACTTAGTCCAGGTGCATCAGCCTCAATACCGGACGAAGAGCTTTCAGGCGAAAAAACATGCACATTTCCTTCTATGACCTCCCATCGGCCAATCCCGGCAACGGGGCTTTGAGCATGGAGTTGGGCTGCCTCAGCGAAGCAGTGATCAATGTCCTCTCCTGCATAGGCAAGGGACTGTTCCTGTATGGTTATGGTCACTGTGTCGGACGCCGTGCACTGACCAACTGAAACTGTCCAAATTAAGTTGTAGACTCCTGGTGAATCAAAATTCACTTCTGTTTGAGGTGAGGACTTATCAAAAAAGCTAACGCCAACATGCTCGGAGGCCCACACCCCTCCACCTCCTACATCGACAGCATTCAAACTTACGGGCAGGCTCGATGCGCAATAGTTAAAGTCGTCGCCCGCAGAAACGCCTTCTAACGAGTCACTTACAAATACAGTGACTGTGTCGCTCTTCTGTCCACAAGAATTCGAAACAGTCCAAACAAAAGTATTAAGGCCTGTCTGCATGTTGGCCACAACAGTGTTTGGATCCCCAATATCTTCAAACACGCCTGGCCCCAATGCGGTCCAAAACCCTTCCTCACCGTCACCCAATGAGGCCGAAAGTGTTGCGCTGTAGCCACAGACAGCTTGGTCAACACCAGCGCTTACGTCTGTTATTTCAATACCGCAATCTTCTGTACCCAACACCCACAATGCTCCCAAATCCTGTCCAAGTTCATCGTAGTATGGAGCTCCAATTACAAAATTATAACCACTTCCTGATGGGTAGACTAGAACTGATTGACCAAATCTGCTTCCTGGCTTTATATCAATGTTGCTTCCTCCCAAAGTATAACTTAGCTTTCCAGCTTTAGTAACATCGAAGTTTCTTTCCGTCTCAAAAGTCCAAACCGCCCCTGCATCTGCTCCGCCTGCGTTGTCCCTTGTAGAGCCAACCAAGAAGCCGTAATCGCCCTGCTCGTTGATATTTGCCACCACCGAAATAGAAGTACCAAACAGTTCACCTGAATTAAGCTCATAATTAAAGCCAGACTGATTTTTAGTAATCTTTTTTTGATTCTTGACAGTACCATCACCATGCAGAAAAAGGATCCAAATTGCTCCTGCATCAGGCCCTGCGTCGTCATCCCTCTGGCTTCCCACAATAAGTTCAGCAATACCATCCCCGTCAGAATCTCCAGCATTTGCAACAGAGCATCCAAAATAGTCTTCATAGCCCAAAACATTCGGGAAACCAGAATTTCCTCCGCTTATTTTTCTATTTGACTTGACAGAGCCGTCAGGGTTCATAAGCAATAGGTAAACGGCTCCGGTTTTGGTATTCATCCCATTGTCCCGATACGCCCCGACAGCCAAGTCTATGACACCGTCACCATCTACATCTCCCAAAGTCGTCACGGAACTCCCAAATGAAGCCAAATCAGCCAGCGACCCAGTAAAGCCTCCAGCCGTTTCGTTAATTTTCTGGTGAGTTTTTACTGTACCATCTTCATCTAGAAAAATTATCCAGACCGCACCATGTTGGTACCCACCGTCATGGTCGTAGACAGCACCCACCGCAACATCGGTTGTCCCATCACCATTTAAGTCTCCAATATTTGCTACGGAGTAACCAAACCGAGAATCTGAAGGAATTGTGGCAGCTAAACCACCTTGAGCGTTTGATATTTTATATTGATTTTTAACACTGTTATCACGGTTCAACAGGACAATCCAAATCGCACCGGATTGAGCACCACCATCATCAGTACTGCTAGCGCCTACGACAATATCCTCAATTCCATCGTTATCAAAATCTCCCATGCTGGCAACGGAAATGCCAAAAAGATCACCAGCACGGAGGTCTCCATCAAAATTTTCCTGACCCTTAGAAATAATCTTGAAAGTTGACGGGAGTTCAAACTGAGCGTTGCAAATAAACCCAATTGACAGGCCAATCAGTGTCAGCAGCCCTCCTCGCACTATGTTTGCAGTCATGCTTTTATTACCGAAGAACAATATTAGAACAAAATCATTGCCATCATCCAGCCCCTGCCAACTTTCTTACCTCATCTTCAGAAATAACCCGTCCATAAACTTTCATATCGTCTAAATAACCCCGGAAAGGCCGAACCTGGTTAATATGGTTTCCGATGGTGAAGCTTTTCATGAGATCGGCAATATCTACCTGCCCTCTGGATACAGCGTTAAGCTTGTCGTCGATATATAGTTTTAGGATTATGCCATCGTAAGTAAATCCCACCATGTGCCACTTATTGTCCGTCAACATGCTTGCAGAATTTGTCTGGCATGTATTTTTCCCCCCTCGCAAATCGGCCAAAACAACCCTTAAGCCAACTTTGTCTCTGACCAAAAATCCCAACTTGTCCCCATTATTGATGATGTGCTGTGTTCGATCGTCGGGTCTTCTCGCTAGTTTAACCCAGCAAAAAATAGAGAGCTGGCTTTTGAGAGATAAATCAGAAGTGACATCAATTCTAGCGCTATTTGGTTCGAAAAACATTGATGACTGCTCCTTCCCAAATCTATCATCGGCATTTGTAACCTCGCCCCAATTTATCGTTCGAAGGCCTTGGAAGTTTGAGAAAGAATCTCTTCCATCGAAACTAAAGTTCAACAACAATCCATCTGAACGACTAATGCTTTTGGTAGTTTTTTGTGTACAGGAAAAACCCAGCTGATAAAAAACGACAACGATCAGAACCCCAAGGTATTTTCGAGTTTTAACTCTATTCATTTTCGGGGCAAACTACGGTGGTAAAAACAGGTGCTCCGGCGTTGTCAACAGTCATTCTCCAGCATGTTCCATCAGGTGATTTCATAATCACTCCTTTGGAGGCGTTATCAATATAGACGTCGCCATTTGTAACATGGATTTTCGATTTTGGAGCAGAGGTGCCAACCCCTATGTTGCCTACTTCAGAAATTCTCATGCGCTCACTTCGCTCTATCTCGCCTACGTTAGTCGTTTCAAAAGCTATAAAAGAAGGATAGCTATTGACTCCTGTTCCAGTTCCTACGTACATTTGGATGCCCGCCGATCTCCTGTACACACCGTCATAATAGTATCTGGCATAAAACCCTCCAACACGGTCTCCATCTTGCACGTTGGTTGGGTTCTGATAAGTACC
>TARA_R110001606_G_scaffold395213_2_pt1 | contig 68687 bp, 73 predicted proteins | sample TARA_R110001606 | Tara Oceans TARA_R110001606 (sample SAMEA4398315) | marine metagenome | biome: Polar Biome; feature: [SRF] surface water layer (ENVO:00010504); material: water (ENVO:00002006), including particulate matter (ENVO:01000060) such as... | depth 5 m
CAAGCAATTGTCGTGTAAATACTGCCCGCAAGTAAAATCCTTTAGGATTTATTTTTTCATTTGAACCTGACGATGAAATGCCATTAACTAGTACTTTACTATTTGCTGCCTTAGGCCGAATCTGCAAATACTCACCTTCTTTTGCCGTAATTTCTGATTGTTCACCCAACACAATACGATCCATCAGTTCTTCCCAATCACGTTGCAAAACTACATTTTGTTGCTCATTAGGCTGCCATAACCACGCATTACCCACATATCGTTCAGCGATGGGAATATCTGCTTCTGCTTCAATAGGCACCCATAAGACATGTGCTAACTTGCGTCTTATCCAGCTATCTTGCCAACTTAATTCGCCACTTTGGCTCATCGACACCGTGCATACATAGGTCGATTCTTTCGGTTGACCTTGCGCATTCAACGGTAGTGTTTTCATCTCGATGCCTAAGCCAACAAAATCAGGTTCTGCTTTATTGCCAGCGTCAGCCCCTAAATATAACTCAAGTAAATTACCTACCCAGCCTTTATGGCGAAGTAAATTGTCAGGCACCATAACATCAAGTTCAGCCGCAAGCATACCTAAGGTTTTTCCCGCCAAACGCTGGCAACGCACCAATAGTTCATCTTCGGTCTGTGGCGGTAAAATCTTAACGTGTGAGTTATTATCATTCATAGAAGCATGATAACCTAGCAGACTTTATTCTGCTTATGACAATCACCAATGAAAGCACTCTCAATTCAAAATTTAACAAAAGTCTATAACAATGGATTTGAAGCGCTTAAAGGTATTAGCCTAGATGTTGAACAAGGTGACTTTTTCGCCCTTCTAGGGCCTAACGGAGCGGGGAAATCAACAACCATTGGCATTGTCACCTCACTCGTTACCAAGTCCTCTGGCAGTGTACGCGTATTTGATACTGATATTGATCTCGATTCCGAAACGGCTAAGTCTTATATAGGTCTGGTGCCACAAGAATTTAATTTTAATGGCTTCGAACAAGTTAAACATATCTTAATTAGCCAAGCAGGTTATTACGGCATACCCGCTAATCAAGCCGGCCCCCGTGCGGATGAACTATTATTGCAACTTGGGTTATGGGATAAACGCCACACTCCTGCCCGTGCATTATCCGGGGGAATGAAACGTCGACTGATGATAGCGAGAGCCTTGGTACATAAACCACAACTGTTAATATTAGATGAACCTACTGCAGGCGTCGATATTGAACTGCGACGTTCAATGTGGATATTTTTACAGGCGATTAATGCTCAAGGCACCACTATTATTTTAACAACTCATTATTTGGAAGAAGCCGAAAATTTGTGCCGTAATATTGCCATTATCGATAAAGGGGTCATTGTCGAAAATACCAATATGAAATCGTTGCTTAATCGTCTTGATAAAGAAACCTTCATCCTAGATCTAAAATCACCATTAAGCTCTGACTTTACACTCGCAGATTTTAACTACCATCGACTTGATGACACAACATTGGAAGTTGAACTTAAGCGTGATGAAATTTTGAATAATTTATTTGCAGCATTAAGTCTGCAGGGCATCGAAGTCTCTAGCATGAAAAATAAAGCCAACCGTTTGGAAGAATTATTTCTTGCCTTGGTCGATAAATCAGAGGCCACTTTATAATGACTAAATTCGCTCGGCACCAGATTGCCTTTACGACCCTACTATCACGTGAAATTCGCCGATTTATTCGTATTTGGCCACAAACTTTATTACCACCAGCCATTACGATGACTTTATATTTCGTCATATTTGGCAATTTAATAGGTAGTCGGATTGGTGAAATGGGTGGATTTAGCTATATCCAATATATCGCTCCAGGCATCATCATGATGTCAGTCATTAATAATGCCTATTCCAATGTGGCATCCTCATTTTTCAGTGCTAAGTTCCAAAATCATATTGAAGAGCTCATCGTTGCGCCCGTACCTAATTACTTGATCCTAGCTGGCTATGTTGCCGGAGGTACCGCGCGAGGCTTACTGGTTGGACTGATTGTTACTCTTGTCTCATTGTTTTTCACTCACCTCAACATACAACACATATTTATCACGATCAGCATGGTATTTCTGAGTGCAATTTTGTTTGCCTTAGGAGGGTTTATCAATGCTATCTATGCCCGAAGCTTTGACGAAATATCGATTATTCCGACGTTTATTCTGACGCCGATGACCTATTTAGGGGGCGTATTTTATTCGATCAGTTTACTGCCGGAATTTTGGCAAAACATATCATTACTTAACCCAATCTTATATATGGTTAATGCCTTTCGTTATGGCATGCTAGGTGCCTCGGATATCGCTGTCGAACTTGCTTTTGCTATTATTATTCTGTGTATTATCGGCTTGACTAGCTTCGCACTTTATTTACTTAATAAAGGTACTGGTATCCGGAACTAAACTTAAGGCCTCCTCCAACACCGAAATATCAGCGCCTTTTAAGTGAGCATTTTCACTCAGATGTCGTCGCCATGCACGCGCACCTACTTGGCCCTGAAATAGGCCAAGTAGATGACGAGTAATTGATTTTAAGGGTCGGCCTTCTACCATGCGTTGCTCAATGTACGGCAACATTTGCTGTATCACTTCATGTCGTGAAGGTATAACGTGATCATCGGCAAATATTTGACTATCGGCTTGCGCCAATAAATAAGGGTCATGATAGGCTGCACGCCCCATCATTACGCCATCAACCTTTTCTAACTGTAACTTAGCGTGTTCTAAGGTTTGAATACCGCCGTTAATATCAATATGAAGTTGTGGAAAGTCACGTTTTAACTGATACACCCGATCATATTCCAAAGGTGGAATATCGCGGTTCTCTTTCGGACTTAAACCCTGTAACCACGCTTTTCTGGCATGCATAATAAATAATTTACAGCCAGCCGCAGAGACTTGCTGAATAAAGTCATACACAAAGTCATAACTATCATGTTCGTCAATACCCAAGCGGGTTTTAACCGTAACAGGAATAGTTACTTCCGCCTGCATTGCCGCCACACCTTCTGCCACCAGCTTAGGGTCAGCCATTAAACATGCGCCAAAACTCCCTGATTGCACCCGATCACTTGGGCAACCAACATTGAGATTAATCTCACTGTAGCCCGCATCTTGTCCAAAACGTGCACATGCCGCTAAGGCTTCAGGATCAGAGCCGCCGAGCTGAAGTGCTAGCGGATATTCGCTGACATCATGTGCCAGAAATCGTTCACGTTGACCATGAATCAAAGCACCTGTTGTCACCATTTCGGTATAGAGTAAACACTGTTTAGATATCAGCCGTAAAAAATAACGGTAATCGCGATCCGTCCAATCCAGCATAGGAGCAACCGACAGGCGATGAGATTGTTTAAGCGTTAAATTTGATGACGTCATAATGTTCTATATTTAGGCAGATTGACCATTTTCGCAAATCAGCGCGTAAAATGTTTGTTTTTCATCAAAAAACGATCCGAATGCAAACAATTCAAGGTGATGGTTTTACTGTTTCAGTGGTCAAAAGTAGCCGCCGTAAAACGACTGCGCTTAAAATTAAAAACGGTGAAGTCTCTATTCACATTCCTACACGGCAATCCATTGAAGTTGCCCGCCAGTTTGTGCAACAAAAAACACCGTGGATCCAACAAAAACTCCACCAGCAAGCCCAACAGTCACTGTCATTACCCGAAAAACACTTTATAGCGGGCGAACCTTTCTTGTTCCTTGGCAAACCTTATTCATTACAACTAGTTCCAGTTGATCGCCCAACGACCACCATAAAAACGACACAGTCGATTGAAATACATGGGCGACTAAATAAACTATCCAAAGTGGCAGTACGTGCCACATTAATCATCTGGTATAAACAGCAAGCCGAATTGTACTTACGCTCACAAAGCGCATTTTTAACAACTCAAACAGGATTATCGCCACGCTCGATCACGGTAAAAACGTATAAAGCGCGCTGGGGCAGTTGTAGGATGAATGGTGATATTCAATATAATTGGAAATTGATGCTAGCTCCACCTGACATCATTGACTACGTCATTATTCATGAGCTTTGCCATCTGCAGCAACATAATCATTCTTCGGCATTTTGGCAATTAGTTCAGACCCATTACCCCAACTTCAAAATGGCACGGTCCTGGCTAAAAAATAATGGTGCTTCCTTAGAGCTTTAGGTGCATCATCCATGTTTTACATAATGATACTTAACCGTAAAATTTAATTCTTCAGGGCACACAACACTATGGCATTTTGGAATAACAAAAAAGAAATCGATACATTACTCCTCCAATTACAGCAACGTGATGCCACCATCAGCTCGCTACAACAAGAAATGCAGTTACTTCAGTCACAACACAATGCGCTAGAAGAATCATTAGAATATGAAAAACTTCAGCTTGATTGGCAAACTAAATTATTTAGCAATATTGAGCAATTTAGTCATGGCCTAAATGGGTTTCACCAAAGCTTAGGTATCATGGCCGTCTCATTAAATGCTGAACGCTCTTCTGCCGTTGAAGGCGCGGAAACCTCTATATCAGCTCGCAATAACATCGAATCCGTTGCCTCAGGTTTAGGTGGTATTACAGAACAAATGGACCAATCGGCTGCTCGTGTTAACTCATTGCAAGAAAATGCGCTCAAGATTGGTGGCTTTGTCGAAACGATCAGTAACATCTCTGAGCAAACTAACCTCCTTGCATTAAATGCCGCGATTGAAGCTGCTCGTGCAGGAGAGCATGGTCGTGGTTTTGCTGTAGTCGCAGATGAAGTACGCACACTTGCTACTCGTGCCCGTGTAGCAAGTACTCAAATCTCAGACTTAGTAGCAAATATTCAAAAGGAAACGGGCAGTGCGAGTAGTTTGATGCAAAGTGTTAAAGCGGATACTTCTGCGTTTAGCGATCGTGTAAGCCATGTCGTCACTGATATGCATAAAATGCTGGGTTTATCACGAAATATGGAGCTCACGATCACCAGCTCCGCATTACGCAGTTTTGTTGAAATTGCCAAACTTGATCATATTGTGTGGAAATTTGAAATCTATCGCGTGATGATGAATTTATCTCACAAACAATCGTCTGAATTAACCTTACATACCCATTGCCGCCTTGGAAAATGGTATTTTGAAGGTGAAGGTGTTGATTGTTTTTCACAATTACCGGGTTATCGTGAAATTGCCACACCCCACAAAACAGTTCATGAACAAGGCGCCAAGGCTATTAAAGCCTTTTATGCTAAAGACAATGCGCTCTCCCTCAGTGCCTTAGCAGCAATGGAACAAGCGAGTATAGATGTAGTCAATAACCTAGAAAAAATGGTGGTGGCGGCAGAACAAAATCCAGAAATAATTTGCACAAGATAATCATAATAATTGTATTAAAATCATCATCTACCGTCATCTTAAAGCAGATTTAATCTTGTTTTATTCTCCAGTATAGACTAAAATTCGCCCGTCTGAATAAGGAACGCTGCAACAGGACTATCCTGCTAGGCTTATTCAAATCAATATTTTAACCGCGTTCATTATTAATAAGTTTTACTAAATAATAATGAGCGTTGCGTTTTATTGCTTCACCGGCTTGCTTCTTCTGCAGGCGCTTAAACCAACTCTCTTCATTTTAAATTCAATCAATTGAGGTAAGTTGATAATGAGTAGTCGTTTAATTTTTACTTCCGAATCGGTCTCCGAAGGTCATCCAGATAAAGTGGCCGATCAGATTTCAGATGCCATTTTAGATGAGATCCTGCGCCAAGATCCGCACGCCCGTGTAGCTTGCGAAACATTAATCAAAACTGGCGCCGCGGTTATTGCTGGTGAAATCACCACATCCGCATGGGTCGATTTAGATGATGTCGTGCGTAAAACCATTACCGATATTGGTTATAACAGCTCTGATGTCGGTTTTGATGGGCAAACCTGCGCCGTCATGTCTCTAATTGGTAAACAATCTTCGGATATCGCGATGGGCGTTGACCGTGATACACCTGAAAATCAAGGTGCAGGCGATCAAGGCCTAATGTTTGGTTATGCCAGCAATGAAACCGATGTTTTAATGCCTGCGCCTATTACCTACGCACATCGTTTAGTGAAACGCCAAGCTGATGTACGTAAAAATGGCACTTTGCCCTGGTTACGTCCTGATGCCAAAAGCCAAGTCACTTTTGTATATGAAGATGGCAAACCAGTTGGAATCGATGCCGTAGTCTTATCTACCCAACATAATCCTGAAGTCTCCTTAAAAGAACTGCAAGAAGCAGTGATGGAAGTGATTATTCAGCCGACACTTCCCGCGGAATGGATTTCTAAAAACACCACGTTCCACATTAATCCGACAGGTCAATTCATTATTGGTGGCCCTGTTGGTGATGCAGGCTTAACAGGTCGTAAGATCATTGTTGACACTTATGGCGGCATGGCGCGTCATGGCGGTGGTGCATTTTCGGGTAAAGATCCTTCTAAAGTCGATCGTAGTGCTGCCTATGCAGGACGTTATGTTGCTAAAAACATCGTCGCTGCGGGCCTTGCAGATCGCTGTGAAATTCAAGTGTCTTATGCAATTGGTGTTGCAGAGCCGACCTCGATCAGTATTGAAACATTTGGTACGGGCAAAATCTCATCAGAGAAACTAGTGCAATTGGTACGTGAGCACTTTGACTTACGTCCAGTAGGCCTCGTTAAAATGCTTGATTTAATCCGCCCAATTTACCTAGCGACAGCTGCTTATGGTCATTTTGGTCGTGAAGAACCCAATTTCACATGGGAACGCACTGATTTAGCTGACACCTTACGTGATGCAGCAGGCATCTAAACCCACAATAACTTAATTCACTGTAGGTTAGATATTAATCCAGCATATCGGACTGAAATCCGACGACCTACAATAAAAAAATATTTAAGGACTATGAAAACATGAGCTCACCTATTGAAAATCTAACGCCTGACTACAAAGTCGCTGATATCAGCCTTGCAGAATGGGGCGCTAAAGAAATCAAAATCGCTGAAACCGAAATGCCGGGCTTAATGGCAATTCGTGAAGAATATGCAGGTAAAAATCCATTAGCCGGTGCACGTATCGCGGGTTGTTTACATATGACCATTCAAACAGCAGTATTAATCGAAACATTGATTGATTTAGGCGCCGAAGTACGCTGGTCATCATGTAATATCTTCTCTACTCAAGATCAAGCAGCGGCTGCGATTGCGACACAAAATATTCCAGTTTTTGCGTGGAAAGGCGAAACTAACGAAGAAGCCATCTGGTGTATTAAACAAACTATCTTTGGCCCAAACAACTGGCGTCCAAACTTAATCTTGGATGATGGTGGTGATTTAACACAAATCATGCATGATGAATTTCCAGAATTATTGAAAGATGTTAGAGGCTTGTCTGAAGAAACAACGACAGGTGTTCATCGTTTGTACGAAATGATGAAAGATGGTTCTTTAAAAGTGCCAGCTATCAATGTAAACGATTCCGTTACTAAATCTAAATTTGATAACCTTTACGGTTGTCGTGAATCATTATTAGATGGTATCAAACGCGCAACAGACGTGATGATTGCCGGTAAAATATGTGTTGTTTTAGGTTATGGTGATGTTGGTAAAGGTTGTGCTCAAGCATTCCGTGGCATGGGTGCAACGGTTATGGTTACTGAAATTGACCCTATCTGTGCATTACAAGCAGCAATGGAAGGCTACCGTGTAGTGAGCATGGATGACGTTGCTAACTTAGGTGATATTTTTGTTACTACGACGGGTAATGTCGATGTTATCAATCATGACCATATGACAAAAATGAAAAATGAATCTATCGTATGTAACATCGGTCACTTTGACAGTGAAATCGATGTTGCTTCATTACGAAAATACGAATGGGTGAACATCAAACCACAAGTTGACCATATTATTTTCCCTGATGGCAAACGTATTACTTTGTTAGCGGAAGGTCGATTGGTTAACCTAGGTTGTGCTACAGGACATCCGAGTTTTGTTATGTCAGCCTCATTTACTAACCAAGTCATGGCTCAAATTGAGTTATGGGAAAACCATTTAGATTACAGTAATGAAGTCTATGTTTTGCCAAAATCATTGGATGAAAAAGTAGCGCGTCTACATTTGGCTAAAATTGGTGTTAATCTGACGGAATTAACCGATGCTCAAGCTAAATACTTAAGTCTGGACAAACAAGGTCCATACAAACCTGACCATTACCGTTATTAACCGTCAGTAAGTAATCCCTATAGGCTCGGCATCCCGTACTATTGAGATGCCGGGTTTTTTAGCGAAAACGAATATAAAAACTGTCTTCCTACTTTTCTTTGTGTATTCACTATGACCAATAAACTCACTATCAGCTGCGAATTCTTCCCGCCAAAAACGGATAAAGGCATTGCAAACATGCGTGATGTCCGCCAGCAACTGGCACCACTAAAACCTGAGTTTTATTCCGTTACCTTTGGTGCCGGAGGTTCAACACAAGACAATACATTAAATGCAGTGGTCGAAATTCAACAAGCTCATGCCATAACAGGTATTGATGCCGCGCCACATTTATCCTGTGTTGGTTCAACGGCTGAACGTATTCGCGATATGCTCACGACCTACCAATCTCATGGCATAAAACGCATCGTCGCCTTACGTGGTGATTTACCTTCGGGCATGCGAGATCCGGGTGCTTTTCGTTATGCTAATGAATTAGTGGAATTTATTCGTCAAGAAACGGGCGATTATTTTACAATTGAAGTTGCCGCCTATCCCGAGGTTCATCCTCAAGCAGCATCAGCACAAGTCGACTTTACTAATTTCAAACGCAAAGTTGATGCCGGCGCCAATAGTGCGCTCACTCAGTATTTTTATAATATTGATTCTTATTTATATTTCATTGATCGCTGCCAGAAAAACGGTATAGACATTCCGATAATACCCGGCATTATGCCTATCAATAATTTTTCTCAACTTGCTCGGTTTTCAGATGGTTGTGGTGCAGAAATTCCGCGCTGGTTACGTAAACGACTAGAAGAATTCCATGATGATACAGAATCACTACAAGCATTTACTCTAGATTTTTTAACTGACTTTACCCAAAAATTAATTAATGTCGGTGTTCCAGGCCTGCATTTTTACACAATGAATAGAAGCGATCCAACGCTCACCGTCTGCCAGCGTTTAGGTTTAATCAACTAAGCTCGATAAGGCTTTGCGATCTCAATGAACTATTTCACAGAATCCTTGCTCGCCGCTTTCAGCTTAATTCTCTCACTCGATGCCAATATTTTCCGCATCGTTGTTACTTCCGTTTCCATTTCTATAATAGCAACGCTTATCGCCGCACTATTGGCTATTCCTGCTGGCGTTAGCATGGCGCTCAATACTTTTACCGGCAAAGCTACTCTGCAGCATCTTCTCAATACCTTGATGTCGATGCCCACCGTCGTCATCGGCTTATTGCTTTATGGCCTATTTAGCCGTTTAGGTCCACTCGGTAGTTGGGGACTGCTCTACACCCCTACTGCCATCATTATCGCTGAAACCATTTTAGTTTTTCCGATCATGATGAATCTAACCATTGCTGCCGTGAACTCGGCTGATCCGCGCTTAGTGCCAACCTTAATAAGTTTAGGAGCCAAACCTTATACGTTAACGGTTCATGTCGTTAGGGCAACACGTTATGCCATGCTAGCAGCGTTAGTTACTGGGTTTGGTCGTGCGATAGGGGAAGTCGGAGCGGCAATGATGCTCGGTGGCAATATTCAAGGTTTTACCCGTACCATGACGACCGCGATAGCCCTTGAAACGAGCAAAGGTGAATTTGAACTGGGTTTGGCGCTAGGGTTGCTGTTATTAATTATTGCTTTTGCACTTAATTTTGCCTTGTCATGGTTGAATAAATCATGACATCAGTCTATGAATTAAGCAATATCACGCTTGAACAGCAAAACAAAATAATACTTGATATTCCACAACTGGCAATAAATTCGGGACAATGTGTCGCGTTATTGGGTGAGAATGGTGCTGGCAAAACAAGTTTAATCAATTTACTGGCTTTTACTGCACCGGGACATCATGGTTCGATACGTTTCTTCGACCAAGCTATCCGTTCAAAGCTTTCGCCAAGTCAACGCCGTCGTATAGGTCTCGTTCACCAACAGCCTTATCTGCTACCCGGCACCGTGGCAGATAACATTCGATTAGCACTAAATCTTCAAGGTGTGAAGCAGCCCCATATTCCAGAACTAACTCAGCAAGCACTTAAACAAGTCAACTTAACTCATTTGGCTGAACAAGCTGCGAACACGTTATCAGGTGGTGAATTAAAACGTGTTGCCATTGCTAGAGCAATTGCCTACCAACCCGATATTTTATTATTAGATGAACCTTTTTCACATCTCGATCATCGTCATATACAACAACTTGAAGATAGTATCAATCAGTTTGCCCAACAAGCAGGCAAGACGGTTATTTTTTCCACGCATGACCGATTTCAGGCACAAGCCTTAGCAAGTGCGACCATTAATCTTGTAGCAGGGAAGGTAACCGCCGCACCACTATTAAATCATTATCATGGTCAGTTAAATCAACATTTTTTCGATACGGGTAAAATGATGTTTCATGTCACTAGTCCGCTGACGCAAGCACGTCATCTTGCCGTTGATCCTCGCGAAATAATTGTGTCGCCGCAACCATTACAATCCAGTATGCGTAATAATTTTTCTGGCCGTTTAATCCTTATAGCTGAAGAAGGTAATGCCATCCGCTTAACGGTTGAATGTGCTGAACGCTTCCATGTAATCATTAGCCCTGAAGCGCTTATTAGCTTAAATTTATCTTTAGGTGATACAGTCTGGTTAAGCTTTAAATCCACTGCCGTAACAGTATTTTAATTTTTAAGCATTTTGCTATAGGCAATGGCATAAGACTTGCGGTACCATTGACCCATGACATTTTATTTCGATTGTAAAAATCCGTGAAACCCTCATTACAGCTGCGTGTAGGCCAAAGCCTATCGATGACACCACAGTTACAACAAGCTATTCGCTTATTGCAATTGTCATCACTTGAATTACAAGCTGAAATTCAAGAAGCACTGGAAACGAACCCTTTACTTGAAGTTGAAGATGACTTTGATCACGATGATCATTCAGCAATTCAACTAGAGAGTGAGAAGGTTATTGCGCAGGAAAATCAGGATGTTAGCCAGCTTGAAAATGCTTCCATTCCAGACGAATTACCGACCGATAGTGAGTGGGAAGATACCTTCGATACTCAACCGGTTTCACTACTGTCTGGCCAAGTTTCTGATTCTGGTTTAGACCGTGATAATCAAGATAATAGTGGTGATTCTTTACAAGAACACCTACTTTGGCAAATGCGCTTAACGCCTTTTTCAGCGACAGAGCAAGAAATTGCCGCGACCATCATTGATGCTATTGAAGATGATGGTTATCTAAAAATCACACTAGAAGATATTCAACAAAGTTTAGGCGCTGATTATGATGAGGTTGAACTTGATGAGATTGAAGCTGTTCTTCATCGCATTCAACATTTTGACCCCGTAGGTGTTGCGGCACGAGATTTACGAGAATGCTTATTAATTCAGCTTAAATTATATGAAACTGAACTTGATCAGTTGGCATTGTTAACCGAGCTTATTGATAAACATTTAGATACACTGGCCAAACGTGATTACGCCCAAATAAAACGCGCCTTAAAAATTACTGATGAGGAACTCACCGAATTAGTACGCTCAATTCAACTGCTCAACCCTCGTCCTGGTAGTCATATTCAACAAGATAAAACAGAATATATCGTCCCCGATGTCTACGCTCGTAAGGTAAACGGTCGATGGCAGTTATCGCTTAACCCTGATAACGCACCTCGCTTACAGGTTGCGGAACATTATGCACAACTTATTAAACGCGCAGATAACAGTGCTGAAAATACGTACTTAAAGAATAATTTGCAGGAAGCACGTTGGTTTTTAAAAAGCCTACAAAGTCGAAATGAAACCTTATTAAAAGTGGCGGAAGCCATTGTTGATCGGCAACAAGGATTTCTTGACCACGGTGATGAAGCGATGAAACCGCTCGTCTTGGCCAATATAGCTGAAATTGTCGAGATGCATGAATCAACGATTTCACGTGTCACCACTCGAAAATACTTACATACTCCGCGTGGTATTTTTGAGTTGAAATACTTTTTCTCCAGCCATGTCAGCACCGACAATGGTGGGGAGTGCTCAGCGACGGCAATACGTGCCATCATTAAAAAACTGGTACTCGCCGAAAATCCAAGAAAACCTCTCAGCGACAGTAAAATTGCTGATATTTTAGTAGACCAAGGCATTAATGTGGCACGCAGGACCATTGCCAAATATCGGGAAACTCTGGCAATTGCCCCCTCTAACGAACGCAAACGGCTGGTGTAAACCAGTTTTATTGACCACAACAGGAGTAGCAAAATGCAACTAAACTTAACCGGACAACATGTTGATATCACCGATAGTCTTCGTGACCATGTTAATAGTAAATTTGAAAAACTAACGCGTCACTTTGATCACATGACAAATGTTCATGTCATCTTAACTATTGAAAAAGATCGTCAAAAAGCAGAAGCGACAGTTCATGCTAGCGGCGCAGACTTATTCGCTTCGGATGAGGGTGACAATATGTATACCGCGATTGATAACTTGATTGCCAAGCTCGACCGCCAAATTATCAAACACAAAGACAAAATCAAAAACCATCACCAAGCTGATGGCCATGATATGAAACATAACGCAGGTTAATCTCGGGTTTTATCTATGCTTATTGCCGCTTTACTCATTAACGCCGACAATATTAGTTGTCATAATGTCGCCACAAGTAAAAAGCGCATTATTGAAAACTTAAGTCAGTTGTTAGCCGCTAATACCGAAGCAACAACCGCTGATACTATTTTTCAGGCGTTATTTGAACGCGAACGGCTAGGTAGTACAGGATTAGGAAAGGGCGTGGCAATACCGCACGCCCGTATTCCTGGGATTACTCATACCATTGCCGCAATGATGACATTGGATACTCCCGTAAACTATGAATCAGCAGATAACAAGCCTGTTGATATCATTTTTGGCTTACTAGTACCAGAAGATGACAATGAACAACATCTGCAACAATTAGCTCGATTAGTCAGCTTATTCCGTGAAGATGAAACCTGCAGCGAGATCCGTCAAGCTACCGATGCCGAGCAAATATTTGAAATATTGCTGGCGAATGACGACAACTAAACAAGTGTGGACACTCAAAACGAGCTCATAGAAAGCCACCACGGCGTATTGATGAACGTTGTCGGTTACGGCATTTTAATTATTGGTTCACCCGCTATCGGAAAAAGTAGTCTAGCATTAGAGTTACTTTCTCAAAACCATCAACTGATCGCTGATGATGTCGTCGACTTTTGTTGTACCAATAATATCGTTAGTGGCTATTGCCCATCGATGTTAGCTGGTTTATTACACACCCGTGAACTTGGCCTTATTTCTGTTACCAACATCTTTGGTGACAAGGCTTGGCAAAATCAGTATCAACTTGATTATGTTATCGAGCTCACACAACAGCACGACTCAAAAATTAACCTTATTCTAGAAAAGCGAAGCTATAACGTTTTAAATCACGCTTTTCCACTGCTGACGCTTTCATTAACCACTCCAGCTTCACTGTCCACCCGGCTGTTGTGTTGGTTAAACATGCAAGCAATTCCATATCCAGCAGAAAATGAACTAAAATAACATCAATACACTTTAATGAGCACCGCAAAATGAATGGCAAAATACCTTCTGTTCAACATCGTTCAAATGAACAAATAAAACGGTTAGCTACAGGCCATCATGTTCATTTCGCTATTTTGCTTAAACATAGAGAGTTTTTATGGCTGTAGGAATTTTAATCGTATCCCATAATCAGATCGGAACGGAATTAATCAATACTGCACGACAAATGTTGTCATGTTGTCCCTTACCCACTAAGGTCCTTGCCATTGGCAGTAAAGATAATCCTGCCAGTATTCGGCGACAATTTGAAGCTGAACTTAAAGGGCTAGATCAAGGCAATGGCATTCTTATTTTAACCGATATGTTTGGTTCCACGCCGAGCAACATTGCTTGTGCAGTCTCAGATCGTGATGATATTCGCATCATTGCCGGTCTCAATTTACCTATGCTGATTCGAGTACTTAATTACCCGAATTTAAATCTTGATGAATTAGAGAAAAAAGCTATCAGTGGTGGTATAGAAGGCATTGTTTGCTGTCATCATACGGGGTATAAATTATGATTGAACAATCATTCACGATTATTAACAATCTAGGTTTGCACGCTCGTGCTGCGGCTAAATTTGTCACCATCGCTTCTCAATTTGAAGCTGATATTCAAGTTTCTCGTAATGGTCGTACCGTCAATGGCAAAAGCATTATGGGCGTTATGATGTTAGCAGCAGGTAAAGGAACTGATATAAAAGTAAATGCCGAAGGGCAAGATGCCGAACTTGCCTTACAAGCCATTGATACGCTTATTAATACATATTTTGGAGAAGGTGAATGACACTTGAACTGCAAGGTATTGGTGTTTCGCGAGGGATTGCCATTGGTAAGGCGCATATACTATTCCACAATCAACCGGATGTTCGAGAATATCTAATACCTGCTTTTGCGCTTGAGGAGGAAGTTGATCGATTTATTGATGCACTCACCGAGGCAAAAAAGCAACTCAAAGCCATTCGCAATCAGATCCCCGCCAATGCTCCTACCGATGTATCAGCATTTATAGACACACATTTACTGATGCTGAACGACTCCTCGTTATCTAAAGTGCCGGTAGAGATGATTCGCTCGCGCCATTGTAATGCTGAATGGGCATTACAATTACAACGTGATGCATTAATTAATGTCTTCAATGAAATGGATGATCCTTATTTACGCACACGACGTGATGATGTTGATCATGTTGTTAACCGTATTCACCGTATTTTATCTGATCATGATGTTGCAGATCATGAAATACCCGATGGCCGTCTGAAGGGCCACATCATTATTGCCGAAGATCTGACCCCAGCAGACACCTTGTTGATGCAACATCAAGGTATTGCAGCCTTTGTCACCGAACATGGCGGTGCAACATCACATACCACCATCCTAGCTCGAAGCTTAGGTATTCCAGCCATTGTCGGCGTGGGTTCTGTACGCCGGTATATTCAAGATAATGAATTACTGATTGTTGATGGTGAAAATGGCATGCTGCTCGCCGGTGCCGATGAAATAACCGAGGCTGAATACCGGGTACGTCGCATTACGTTTGATAAACATATTGCTTCACTCAGCAAATACAAATCACAACCCACTAAAACCCGTAATGGCAAAGCGATTACGTTACTGGCCAATGCCGAATTGCCGGAAGATATTTCGGCGATTAGTAATATTGGTGCGCAAGGTATTGGTTTATACCGCACCGAATTTTTATATATGAATCGAACTTCACCACCAGAAGAAGAAGAGCAGTTAGCGGCCTACCGTGACGTGGTTGAAGGCATGAATAATCAACCTGTCACCATCCGTACCTTTGATTTAGGTGCCGATAAAACCGTAGATGGTGGTCGTTCATCAAGTCAAACGGCGACTAATCCGGCACTGGGGCTTCGCGCAATTCGGCTATGCTTGAAGTTTCCGGCCATGTTTCGCACACAACTCCGAGCGATTTTACGGGCATCAGCATTTGGCAAAATTAAAATCATGTTTCCAATGATTTCAAGTACGCAAGAACTTGTGCAAGCAAAACATTTGTTACAACTCTGTAAACAAGAGTTAGATAATGAAAATCTAGAATATGATCGCCATATTGAAATCGGCGCGATGATTGAAATCCCTGCCAGTGCAGTCTGTGCTGAGATGTTTGCCAAGCAGGTCGACTTTTTATCTATAGGAACGAATGATCTTATTCAATATACCTTAGCCATTGATCGTATCGATGATAACGTTAACTACCTTTACGATCCCTTGCATCCTGCCGTATTGAAATTGATTAATATGACCTTAGAAGCGGGCAAAAAATACAATATTCCGGTTTCTATGTGTGGTGAAATGGCCGGCGACCCTCGCTATACACGGCTTTTACTCGCCATGGGTTTAGAACATTTCAGTATGCATCCCAATGCCATATTAGTCGTCAAACAAATCATCAATGAAACTGATTTAACGTTGCTACCTAGTAATACACTGGAGATAATGGAGATGACTGATACTGATGATGCTCAAATTTTATTGGAGAAGATCAATAACACCACGATCATTGCATCATAATTATTTTTATTCAGACAAAGCCAAAATACCGGGCTTGTCGCAGTGATGAAAATTTGCGCATAACGCCGGGTAATAGAAATTCGACGACGTATTTGATCAAAATAGTGACTGACTGATGTAAATAAACATTTGTTTATATTCATGTCATCGTGGCTAAAATTCTGTCTTATGCAGAGATCCCAGTCTATTTAGCACTACCCAGTCACTCGGCAAGCCGCTAGAATATGGCTCTCACCACGTTTTCCCTCTGTTCACCACATTTTGAGGCTAGGTCATGTCAGAGCTCGATGAACAACATGCTATAAATCTACCTCTTGAGACGCTATCTGAAGCGTTAAAGAGTGGGCGCTTTCTGCGCATGCGTAGATTGTTAGCAAGTCTTCATCCCGCAGAAACAGCTCATTTACTCGAATCATTACCACCCAATGAACGGAAAATATGTTGGCCCATCATCCCACCAGATTTACGGGGTGAGGTTTTATCATACATAGGTGATGATGTTCGTTCAGGTTTGATGACTGATATGGATACCGCTGATTTAATCAGCGCTACCGAAGATCTTGATGCGGATGATGTCGCCGACATTCTGCAAGATTTACCTGAACATGTCATGCGTGAAGTATTACGTGCGATGGACGGTCAACATCGTCGCCGAATTGAAACCATCTTAGCTCATGAGGAAGATACGGCCGGTGGTTTGATGAATACTGACGTCGTCACAGTGCGATCAGATATTACACTGGAAGTGGTGTTACGTTATCTGCGAATGCTCGGTGATTTACCAGAAAATACAGATAGCCTCTATGTTGTCGATCATGAAGATAAATATCTAGGTACATTACCTTTATCCAAAGTGGTCAGTCGCAGTCGCTCCTTAACGGTGAGCAATGTGATGTCAAACCAAATTAAAGCCATTCCGGTATTAATGTCGGAAACAGATGTGGCATACCGTTTTGAAAAACATGATCTTATGTCAGCACCTGTTGTTGACAAAGAGAATCATATTGTTGGTCGTATTACCATTGATGACGTGGTGGACGTTATCCGTGATGAAGCAGAACATTCCATGCTCAGCATGGCCGGTTTAGGTGAAGATGAGGATACCTTTGCTCCGGTGAAAAAGAGTATTCATCGTCGTTCATTATGGTTAGGCGTCAATTTACTCACCGCATTTTTGGCATCATGGGTAATCGGCCTATTTGACACCACGATTGAAAAACAAGTTGCTCTTGCCATTTTAATGCCCATAGTCGCCAGCATGGGCGGCGTTGCAGGCAGTCAAACATTGACCCTTGTTATTCGCTCTATGGCATTGGGCCAACTTAATGATCAAAACCAGCGATGGTTATTACGCAAAGAACTTGCTGTCGGTGCTAGTAATGGTGTGATTTGGGCAATAGCGATTGCCATTGTTACCATATTTTGGTTTGGCAGCTTTTCATTAGGTATCTTGATGGGTTCCGCAATTATTATTAATTTAATTGCGGCTGCCCTCGCTGGGGTAACAATTCCAATTTTGTTAAAACGTTTTGGAATCGACCCTGCGCTATCAGGTGGTGTATTACTAACAACCGTGACTGACGTAGTTGGTTTTATGGCATTCCTTGGATTTGCTACTCTATTCATTGTTTAAAAAATTATTGAGACCTCTTTATGTCAGGCAACAGCTTCGGAAAATTATTTACCATAACAAGTTTTGGTGAGAGTCATGGTCCATCCATTGGCTGTATTGTTGATGGTTGCCCTCCTGGACTTGAACTAACTGAAGCGGATTTACAAGGTGATCTTGATCGTCGTCGTCCAGGTAAAACCCGTTATGTCACCCAACGTAAGGAATTAGATCAAGTTAAAATTCTGTCTGGAGTATTTGAAGGCAAAACTACCGGCACATCTATTGGCATGGTCATTGAAAACACCGATCAACGTTCGAAAGATTACGGTAACATCATGTACCAGTTCCGCCCCGCCCATGCTGATTACACTTACCATCAAAAATATGGTTTTCGTGATTACCGCGGTGGAGGTCGTTCTTCTGCCCGCGAAACGGCAATGCGTGTTGCGGCGGGCGGTATCGCCAAAAAATATCTACGCGATCGTTATGGCATCGAAATTCAAGGTTATTTAGCCCAATTAGGTCCAGTTAAAATTGAAAAACTCGATTGGGAACATATGGAAAAAAGTGCCTTTTTCTGTCCAGATCCCGATAAAGAACAAGCAATCGAAGATTATATGAAAGCATTGAAAGGTGATTCTATCGGTGCTCGGATCAATATTATAGCTCGCAATGTGCCGCCCGGTCTCGGCGAACCAATTTTTGATCGCCTTGATGCGGAAATTGCCCATGCGATGATGAGTATCAATGCGGTTAAAGGTGTGGAAATCGGCGCTGGATTCGATTCGGTCACGCAAAAAGGCACTGAACACCGCGATGAAATCACACCTGAAGGGTTTTTAAGTAATAATGCCGGTGGTATTTTGGGTGGCATCTCAAGCGGTCAAGACATCTTGGTCAGCATGGCACTTAAAGCGACATCAAGCTTGAGTATTCCTGGTCGTAGCATCAATACTGCTGGTGAAGCCGTTGAAGTTGTCACTAAAGGTCGTCATGATCCTTGTGTCGGCATTCGAGCAACCCCCATTGCCGAGGCCATGTTAGCGATCGTCTTGATGGATCATATGCTGCGTCATCGCGCCCAAAACATAGATGTGACTACAACAACACCGATCATTCCCGCTCAAGCATAAAAAGGCGTGCCCTTTAAAAACAAGCCTTATTGGCGTCTTTCTGGTTTTTACTTTTTTTATTTTGCGTCACTAGGTGTATTGCTCCCCTACTGGGGGCTATACCTGCAATGGAAGGGCTTCTCAGCTCAAGAAATCGGTGAACTCGTCGCAATATTACTAGTCACCCGTGTCGTTGCTCCCAATATCTGGAGTTGGATAGCAGATCATCGTGGTCAACGCATGAAGATTGTCCGTTTGGGCAGTTTAATGAGTGCTATTGCCTTCGCAGCGGTATTGTTTGGTAATAGCTATATCTGGATCGCTGGAGCTTTATTACTCTTCAGCTTTTTCTGGAATGCTACCCTGCCTCAGTTTGAAGTCACAACCTTGCAACATCTTGGTGATCACAGTCATCATTACAGTAAGATTAGAATCTGGGGTTCGGTAGGTTTTATAGTTATCGTTGTCGTCTTAGGTTCTTTACTAGAACATTTTGATGCCAGCATCATCCCGTACACTATGTTGATTAGCTTGCTTGCAATCTGGCTAATTAGTTTGACCGTACCAGAGTCATCTCCGAGCCATTTAAGCCAAACTCATCAGCCATTGATGACCATTTTGAAACGACCTGAAGTCCTCGCTTTTTTAGCAATTTGCTTTCTAATTCAACTAAGCCACGGGCCTTATTACACGTTTTACACCATTTACTTAGAGCAGCATCACTACAGCAGAACATTAATAGGTCAGCTCTGGGCCTTAGGCGTTATCGCTGAAGTTGTTGTTTTTTTATTTATGCATCGCTGGTTACCGCGCTACGGCATTCGTAAAGTATTATTAGTCAGTCTGCTACTGAGTACTTTGCGCTGGCTTCTCATCGGTTGTTACCCTGACTCCTTAGGCTTATTATTGTTCGCCCAACTACTACATGCCGCTAGTTTTGGCACATTTCATGTTGCAGCTATTGAATGGGTTCATCAAAATTTTACAGGCAAAAATCAAGGTCGAGGTCAAGGCTTATACAGCAGTATCGGTTTCGGTGCGGGTGGTGCTACCGGTAGTTTATTGAGTGGTTATTTTTGGTTATCGCCCGGCCCAACAGCAACATTTAGCATGGCTGCGATAGCGACTGCATTAGCATTCTTTATCTGTATGCGTTGGCTAAAAGATATTCATTAACACTAAATATCAATTTTTTACTTTTAGTATGGGAAAACACCTTTCCATATGACCTAACAATACCTATACTAGTAATAATACTAATATTATCTTGAGTTAAAGGGAGTTCGGAAGGATGGTCAAAAGCCCTCCAACCAAGCATCTATGCATTTTTCTATAAAGAAAGGGCTTAAATTGCCCATCGCGGGTGAGCCCGTACAATCCATTGATAATGTGAATACGGCCAGATCTGTAGCTGTTTTAGGAAATGAGTATGTTGGTATGAAACCAACCATGCTTGTTGAAGAAGGACAGTACGTCAAATTAGGTCAAACCCTGTTCACAGACAAAAAAAATCCCCGTGTACATTTTACCGCACCAGGCGCAGGGAAGATTACCTCAATTAAACGAGGCGCTAAACGGGTATTGCAGGCGGTTATCATTGAACTTGAGGGTGATGATGAAATCACTTTTCAGGCTTATGAGTCATCACAACTCGACGGGTTAAGCCGTGATGATGTGAAAGAAAATCTACTCAACTCTGGTTTATGGACTGCTTTACGCACTCGCCCTTATAGTAAATCACCGCTCCCAGAAACCAATCCGCAGGCCATTTTTGTCACCGCAACAGATACCAATCCGCTAGCATCCGATCCAAATATCATTATTAATGAATATGCTGACGATTACGCACATGGTCTGACCGTATTAAGTCGCCTGACTGATGGCAAAGTATTTGTTTGCCAAACAGCACATGCACCGATTGCAAAGACCTCTGCATCGAATATAGATACACATACTTTTTCCGGACCACATCCTGCCGGCCTGTCTAGTACTCACATTCATTTTCTAGCCCCTGTTAATGCCCAGAAAACGGTATGGCAAATTAACTATCAAGATGTCATCGCTATTGGCAAGTTATTCACCACCGGACATATATGGGTTGAACGAATCATCTCCTTAGCGGGGCCATTGGTGAATAAACCCCGTTTATTACGTACTAGATTAGGTGCAAGCACTGAAGATTTAGTCCGCGATGAAGTACAAAACATACAATCACGTGTAATTTCAGGTTCGGTGCTCCATGGTCATACCGCAACTAACTGGGCAGCTTATCTTGGTCGCTTCCATAATCAAATATCCGTTATTGCAGAAGCAAAAGAACGTGAGTTTTTTGGTTGGATTAAACCTGTAGGTAAAGACAAATATTCAGCACTGAACGTCTTTATATCTAAGATGTTGGGTGCTAAACAGCTCAATTTAACAACATCACAAAATGGCAGTCCTCGCGCGATGGTACCTGTTGGTACCTTTGAGAGCGTCATGCCTTTAGATATTTTACCAACACAATTATTACGCGCATTAATTGTTCACGATACTGACTCAGCACAGGCTTTAGGTGCGCTAGAGTTAGATGAAGAAGATTTAGCGCTTTGTTCTTTCGTTTGTTCAGGCAAGTTCGACTATGGCCCTGCGCTACGTAGCAACCTTACACAAATAGAAAAAGAAGGATAAGCATGGCCCGTTTGCGACGTTTCCTTGATCGGATGGAGCCTTCATTTCAGAAAGGCGGCCCCTATCATAAGTATTTTGCCGTCTTTGAAATGGTGGATACTTTTCTCTACTCACCAGCCGATACCACCCGCGGTTCACCCCATGTGCGTGATGGCATCGATCTAAAAAGGCTAATGACCTACGTCGTAATTTCGACATTCCCCGTCATTTTGATGATGTTATGGAATACAGGTCATCAAGCAAATCTTGCTATGGCTGAGATGGGTATGACCCAGCTTGATGGCTGGCGTGGTTCAATCATCAGTTATTTAGGTGTTGGTTTTGATCCTAATAGTCTGAGCGCCAGCATGTTTCACGGCCTACTTTATTTTTTACCTATTTACCTCACCACATTACTAGCCGGCGGAGCATTTGAAGTATTATTTGCAGCAGTACGTAATCACGAAGTGAACGAAGGCTTCTTAGTTACCTCAATGCTATATACATTAATATTGCCTGCATCTACGCCATTATGGCAAGTCGCATTAGGTATTATTTTTGGTGTTGTATTGGGCAAAGAAGTATTCGGTGGAACGGGTAAAAACTTCTTAAATCCAGCCTTAACGGGTCGTGCATTTTTATATTTTGCCTACCCTGCTCAGATGTCCGGTGATGCTGTCTGGACTGCTATTGATGGTTTTTCTGGTGCGACACCCCTAGCTCTTGGCGCAGCCGGTGGGTTAGAAGCAATCACTAATGCGGGCTTTACTTGGACGCAAACTTTCTTAGGTTCAATGCAAGGTTCTATCGGTGAAACATCTGCCCTAGCGTGTTTGTTAGGGGCAGCCTTTTTGCTTTACACTCGTGTCGCCTCTTATCGCATTATCTTTGGCGTATTTTTAGGCATGGTCGCGACCAGTCTATTATTCAACTGGATCGGTAGTGATACTAACCCTATGTTTGCCTTACCGTGGTATTGGCATTTAACACTCGGGGGATTTGCATTCGGCATGATCTTTATGGCAACGGATCCAGTATCTGCTGCGATGACTAATAAAGGCCGTTGGATATATGGAGCATTAATTGGTTTTATGACCGTATTAATTCGTGTCGTAAACCCCGCCTTCCCAGAAGGCATTATGCTTGCCATTCTGTTTGCCAACATTTTTGCACCACTGATTGATTATTTTGTCGTGCGTGCCAATGTTCAACGAAGATTAAAGCGAAGTTAAGGGCTATGGCAGAGACAAATAAAAATAAAGGTTTGATTGCATCGATTCTTGGCTTGCCTAACGATGACCCTAAGAAAACGATCATCGTTGCATTTCTGCTTTGTTTAGTATGTTCAATATTAGTATCAACATCGGCAGTTATGTTAAAACCGCAACAAATTGCAAATAAGCAAGCTGACATCAAAAAGAACATCCTCGCCGTCACCGGTCTGCTTGATGAGTCTTCAGATGTAAATACGCTTTTTGAACAGTTTGAAGTTAAAATCGTTGATCTTGAAACTGGCGAATACTCTGATATAGATCCTAACTCTTATGACCAACGCAAAGCCTCAGGCGATCCAGCTCAAAGCATCAAGTTATCTCAACAGCAAGATATTGCAAATATCGGCCGTCGCGCTAATCTAGCAAAAGTCTACTTGTTGAAAGAAGATGACAAAATAAAACGAGTTGTTTTACCAATCCATGGCTATGGCTTATGGTCAACCCTGTATGGTTTTGTGTCGCTTGAATCTGACTTTAACACCATTGGTGGCTTGCAGTTTTATTCTCATGCAGAAACACCAGGATTAGGTGGTGAAGTCGATAACCCAAAGTGGCGTAAGCAATGGCAGGGTAAAAAGATATTTAATGATGCTGGCGAATTAGAGATTGAAGTTATTCGTGGACATGTTGATTTTCAAGTAGAAGGCTCTGAACATAAAGTCGATGGACTATCTGGTGCGACATTAACGAGTCGCGGCGTATCACACCTTGTTAACTTCTGGTTAGGCGATGATGGTTTTGGTCCCTATTTGAAGAAAATGAGTGAGGCTGAGAAATAATAATGGCAAACGCAATCAAATCGAGTGTAATTGATCCACTCATTGACAATAATCCGATCACACTTCAAGTACTAGGCGTCTGCTCCGCTCTGGCGGTGACGACCAACATGACAGCAGCTTTGATCATGAGCATTGCCCTTACCACTGTTACTGCATTCTCAAGTGCGATGATAAGTTCAATACGTAATCACATTCCATCAAGTATTCGAATCATAGTACAAATGACAATTATTGCTTCACTAGTAATCATTGTTGACCAACTATTAAAAGCTTACGCTTATGATGCAAGTAAACAGCTATCAGTCTTTGTTGGCTTAATTATTACTAACTGTATCGTATTAGGCCGTGCAGAAGCTTTCGCCATGAAAAACCCACCAGTCCTCAGTTTCTTTGATGGCATCGGCAACGGTTTAGGTTATAGCTTAATCCTGATGATAGTTGCCTTCTTCAGAGAGCTACTAGGTACCGGTAAATTATTTGGCCATGTTGTCATCCCTGTTGCAAACGAGGGCGGCTGGTATGTTCCAAATGGTTTAATGCTTCTACCACCCAGTGCTTTCTTTGTAATCGGTCTAATAATATGGCTTGTTCGTAGTTGGAAAAAAGAACAAATTGAGTCGGCTGATTATCAAATTCATCAGGTTCACCGTACGGAGGTCCTATAAATGGAGCACTACCTAAGCCTCTTTATTAAATCTATTTTCATTGAGAACTTAGCTTTATCATTCTTTCTAGGTATGTGTACCTTTTTGGCTGTTTCTAAGAAAATTGAAACTGCGCTTGGTCTAGGTATTGCCGTAATATTAGTACAAATGATAACGGTACCAGCAAACAACATTATCTATCAGTTTTTACTTAAAGATGGTGCCTTAGCTTGGGCCGGCTATCCTGATGTAGACCTCAGTTTCTTAGGCTTAATCAGTTACATCGGTGTAATTGCCGCCATGGTACAAATATTAGAAATGGCCATGGATAAGTTTGCACCAGCACTCTACAACGCATTGGGAATATTCCTACCTTTGATTACCGTCAACTGTGCCATCCTCGGTGGTACCTTATTCATGGTTGAACGAGACTATAACTTAGCTGAAAGTGCTGTCTACGGAGTAGGTAGTGGCTTAGGATGGGCAATGGCTATCACAGCTATTGCCGGTATACGTGAAAAACTTAAATATTCTGATGTACCTGATGGACTACAAGGCCTTGGTATAACATTTATAACTGCTGGCCTGATGGCGCTAGGATTTATGGCATTCTCGGGGATTCAACTGTAATGGAAATAGTACTGGGCATCGCCCTTTTTACCATCATTATTATGGCGTTGGTATTTTTGATTTTAAGCGCTCGATCAAAACTCGTATCAACGGGTGATATATCAATTATTATCAATGACGAAAAAACCATAAGTTGCTCTGCGGGTGGAAAATTACTCGGCGCATTAGCGGATGCTAATTTATATGTATCTTCAGCCTGTGGTGGGGGTGGCACATGTGGTCAATGCAAGGTGAAAATATTTGAGGGTGGAGGGTCAATTCTACCAACTGAACAATCCCATATCACTAAACGTGAAGCCGCACAGGGTGAACGTCTATCATGCCAAGTTGCCGTTAAACAAAACATGAAAATCCAGGTACCGGAAGAAGTATTTGGTGTCAAAAAATGGGAATGTACTGTCCGTTCGAATGATAATGTTGCCACCTTCATCAAAGAGCTTGTCTTGGAATTACCCTCTGGTGAAAAAGTAGATTTCAAAGCAGGCGGATTTATTCAAATTGAGAGTCCACCTCATATCAGTGAATACAAAAACTTCGATATTGATGAAGAATATCGCGGTGATTGGGACCGTTTTGATATGTGGCGTTACACTTCAACGGTAAAAGATGATGTGGTCCGTGCATATTCGATGGCTAACTATCCCGAAGAAGAAGGCATTATCATGTTAAATGTCCGAATAGCATCGCCACCACCTGGAAGTGATGATGTTCCACCGGGACAGATGTCATCATTCATCTTCAACCTCAAACCAGGCGACAAAGTCACAATCTCGGGACCATTTGGTGAATTTTTCGCCAAAGATACAGATAAAGAAATGATCTTTATTGGTGGTGGTGCAGGTATGGCACCAATGCGATCTCACCTTTTTGACCAACTTCGTCGCTTACATAGCAAACGCAAAATATCCTTTTGGTATGGCGCTCGTAGTGTACGAGAAATGTTTTATGTCGAAGACTTTGATACTTTACAAGCACAGAATGACAATTTCCAGTGGCATATAGCGCTATCGGATCCTACGGAAGAAGATAACTGGACGGGTTACACTGGCTTTATTCATAATGTGTTACGGGATAATTATCTAAAAGATCACCCTGCTCCAGAAGACTGTGAATATTATATGTGTGGACCACCGATGATGAATTCGGCAATGGTCAACATGTTGGAAGATCTCGGTGTAGAACCCGATAATATCTTCCTCGATGATTTTGGTGGCTAATGACTATTTTTATTGCTACATTTATCGTAATATCAATAGCCGTCATGGGTATGGCAATTGGTGTTATCTTAGGCCGTCCAGCTATTAAAGGTAGTTGCGGCGGTCTAAACCAAGTTGGCTTAGCAGGAAGTTGCGGCGGAGTGTGCTCACCCGATGAAAAAGAAGTTTGCGAGCTTAAAAAGGCCGCATTAGCAAAAAATAAAAATTAAATATCGGAGATAAGATATGTTGGCATCATTAAAAGTAAAAGATTACATGACTGTGAACAAATGTACATTTTCGACCGATATGGATATATTATCTGCAATCCATCATATGCTTGAATCTAAAATCTCAGGTGCGCCAGTCATTGACCAGCGTGGCAATATGGTTGGTTTTTTATCTGAAAAAGACTGCATGCAAGTCGCATTAAATGCTGGTTATCAGCAATCGGGCGCTGCAGGTCGCGTATCAGAATTTATGAGCCTTGGCGTAGATACTATTGATGTTGAGACCCTCATCATCGAAGTAGCTGAGTTATTTTTAAAAGGTTCATATAAACGTTTTCCGGTCGTTATGGATAATAGATTAGTAGGTACCATTACCCGTCAAAATATTCTGCGTGCTTTAGCCTATATCTCATCGCCTGAAAGCACGCAAAAACCATGTAAGCAGCCCGCAAAACAATCTGTTCATTCATAATAATTGGCATAGACTTCAACGTTGGTTTACTAACGGTAGCTTATAACGATTACCTAGCAGCAGATATAGTAAAACTCTCGACATAAACAAGTTCACACGCATGAGCTCCGATGTCATTTCGTGTTAGTGAACTCAACCAGCGCCAACCATCGTTGCCATCGACCCGCACAAGGTAACCACGCATTTCAATTATTTCACCTTGCTTGACCTGTTTAATCGTAGATTCAACAGCGTCAGTGGCGGGAATGAGGTGCATGTTAGCGCTTTGAGTCTCGATCTCACTGCGCGGTATAGGGAAGTCGTTTACCTGCCAATGGTACCAACGGCTCGATTGTGTAATGATAATCTTATTTAACACCGCCTCATCCGACATTTGTTGCCAGCCTAGTGCAAGATCCATCGGTGATACGTCAGACTCACGTCCCAGCATATAATTATTTTTTGATAAGACTTTTGCTTTGATCGCAAAGCTCGCTAGTGGTGTTATTTGGTAATTTTTAAAGTCAAAACCCTGAGGCTGTTCAATTATTGTTTGTTTTGGCGCATCTGTGACTTTTACCCCAGGTCCAAGTTCAACAGCCTTATCCCCCCCAAATACCTTCCAGCAGGCAGCGATCACAAAAACTAACAACAACAGGTTTTTCATATTATTTTCTTATGACTACATTATTCATCGTAAAATGCTTGCCTGCCCACATAATCAATATCAATACCGGCACCCCCATTAATGCCGTAACTAAGAAGAAGGATTGATAACCCAAGGTATCAACCATTGCACCAGAATAACCACCTAATATTTTCGGTAATAATGTCATTAAAGAGCTAAAAATCGCATACTGCACTGCAGTAAAAGAAATATTTGTAAGGCTTGATAAAAAGGCGATGAATGCCGCGCTAGCTAATCCTGCTGAGAGATTATCCGCTGATATCACAATGTACAATATCACCATATCATGACCTGCAGAGGCAAGGAGCATAAACAATAAATTTGTTAATGCAGATAATAATGCGCCTAGAAATAAAATTCGCATCACACCAAAGCGTACCGCTAAAAGTCCACCTAAAAAGCCACCGGCAATCGTCATAAACAGACCAAACGTTTTTACAACGTTAGCAATTTCGATTTTACTAAAACCTAAATCTTGATAAAAGACACTAGAAATCACACCCAGCACGATATCAGAGATACGATATAATCCAATTAACGCTAATAATAACCATGCTAACGCCACGCCATAGCGGTGAAAAAAGTCTTTTACAGGTTCAATATAGGTATTTTTTACCAGATCTTGTTCGATTAAGCCTGACAAGATCATGACTTTAGTAATAATGCTGGCAACAAGCAATGCTACCGCTAAGCGCACTAACTCAATGATAAATGCTGCAAAATTACTATTTCCAAGTACAGCCGACAGAGATAATTTCATATTCGAAGCCAGATCTGCACTGTAATAAAAACTTGCTACAAAACCAGCTGCAGCGATGATAAACAACAGTAAGAAGCTAACGTGTTGGCGGTGTTCAGCATCACTATTTTCTTTATATTCTGTTTCGGGTTCAGGAATTATTAACGTTGTAATGACACCCACTAGCATTACACCTGCCATAGCGAGGTAGGTCAGTTGCCATGCATGATAATTATAATTATTTGTTGTTGAGCCCCAATAGCTCGCTAAATATAAAGCGCCTGCCCCAGCAATTATCATTCCGATACGATAACCCGCTATATAACTAGATGACATTAAAGCTTGTAAATCACCTTCTGCTGATTCAATACGATAGGCATCAATCACTACATCTTGCGTTGCCGATGAAAATCCTAACAAGACAGCAGCCCATGCCATGACGGTAAGGGCATCCGTAGCAGGATCAATTAAGGCCATCAAACTAATGGCAACCATAATCATTAAATGTGATAACAATAGCCACGCCCGACGACGTCCTAATAAACGAGTGAGAATGGGTAAGGGTAATTTATCAACTAATGGGGCCCATACGAATTTAAAGGAGTAACCCAATGCTGCCCAGCTAAAATAAGTCACCGCTTCGCGCTCGACCCCCGCTTCCCGCAACCACAAACTTAATGATGAAAATATCAGTAACAGTGGTATTCCAGCTGAGATACCATAAAATAACATCGTCACCACTCTAGGGTGGGTAAATGAGTTTAGCGTTTCGCCCCAACTTTTACGTTGTACGATCTCGGTCATTTTGTAATCAGCGTATAGTCGTAATCAATAACAAGTGGTGCGTGGTCGGAAAAACGTTCCTCTTTATAAATGTCTGTCTTTACAACTTTACCTTTTAAACTCGGCGATAACACCTGATAATCAATACGCCACCCCACATTATTAATCCAAGCTTGTCCACGATTAGACCACCATGTGTACTGGTGTTCTTCTTGCTCTAACTCACGAAAACCATCCACAAAGCCCACATCATCGAATAAGGTGTCTAACCATGCACGTTCCTCTGGTAGGAATCCTGAATTTTTCTGATTACCTTTCCAATTACGAATATCCTCATTTTTATGCGCAATATTCCAATCACCACAGATAATATAGTCCCGACCGGAGGTTTTCATATCATCTAATAGGGCCATCATATGATCCATACACCGGTATTTAAATACTTGACGTTCTTCCTTCGACGAGCCCGACGGCAGGTATAACGAAATCACACTTAAGTTACCAAATCTAGCCTCAATATACCGACCTTCAGAGTCAAAATCGTCATCTCCCATGCCAGTAATAACCTCATCAGGTTTCTGCCGGCAATATAAGGCAACGCCGCTGTACCCCTTCTTTTCAGCATCATGATAAAAACATGAATATCCGTCAGGGTGATATAGCTCATCATTTAACTGGTCTATTTGCGCTTTTGTTTCCTGTATACAAACTACATCAGCCTGCATAAGCTTTAACCAATCAAAAAAACCTTTCCGACCCGCGGCCCTAATTCCATTGACATTTGCCGTGATAATTCTCATAATCTATTTCCGTAATAAAATTTTATACATAATAACATTTACAAACACTATAAAAATCAGGATAATGCTCTGTTCTTTATACATGAATAACTAATTTTTTAGGAGAACCACTTTGGCAAACTCTGCTCAAGCAAAAAAACGCGCTCGTCAAGCGGAAGATAACCGCCAACTTAACACTAGTCAACGTTCTGAAATGCGCACAAGCATCAAAAAGTTAAAAGCTGCCATCACTAGTGGTGACAAAGATCTAGCAACCGCAGCTTATAAAGCTACAGTTCCTTTTCTAGATAAAATGGCTCGCAAAGGCCTTGTTCATAAAAATGCAGCTGCTCGCAGCAAAAGCCGTTTGAACAACGCAGTACGCGCACTATAGAATATTAAGCATTATTTGCTTCATAAAAAAACCGACTTAATGTCGGTTTTTTTATGTCTATCATTTATAAGCTAAATTTCAGTTCACAAGACGCTATTGGATCGACTTAAGTAGTGATGACTAAATTGTCGCGATTAACCAGCTCAGGTTCATCTAAATAGCCCAATAAAGCCTCAATATCACGACTCGCATGGCCCATAATACGTCGCGCTTCTTCATCGTTGTAATTGGCGAGTCCACGACCAACTTCTAGTCCAGAAAGGTCCGTACATACCACTAAGTCACCACGGCTAAATTTACCATCGACGTGTTTAACTCCGACAGGTAATACACTTCGACCTTGCTGACGAATAACACTGACCGCACCATCATCTAAACTAATTCGTCCCTTAGGAATGTGACCCAAAAGCCATTGCTGGCGAGCCGTCATCGGTTCATTATCAGGCCAAAGTAATGTGCCTACACCGACACCTGCGGCTAAATGACGTAAGTTAAGAGGATCGTGTCCCGATAAAATAACCGTAACAGCACCTGAGCGTGCAGCTCGTCGTGCAGCGAGCAGTTTCGTTGCCATACCACCTCGACCAAGAGATCCCGTGCCATCACCCGCCATATCATCTAGTGCTGGGTTACTGGCTGCTGATGCTGCAATCATTCGAGCTTCAGGATTTAATCTAGGATCAGAATCAAACAAACCATCCTGATCCGTTAAAATCACCAATACATCCGCTTCAACTAAATTAGCGGTCATTGCCGCCAAAGTATCATTATCACCAAAGCGAATCTCTTCGGTTGCTATGGTATCGTTTTCGTTTACAACAGGTAGTACACCCATTTCTAATAAAGTATGCAACACACTACGCGCATTAAGATAACGACCACGATCAGATAAGTCAGAATGAGTAAGTAATATCTGTGCAGTATGAATGTCATGGTGTTTACATTCTGATGCATAGGCTTGTATTAATTTCATTTGACCAACACTCGCCGCAGCTTGCAGTTTATGCAAGGCATGAGGGCGTTTAGTCCAACCTAACTGTTGCATTCCCGCTGACACAGAACCAGAGGTGACAAGTACCACTTCTTTACCTTGAGCGCGCAGCTCTGCAATTTCACCACTCAGCCAACGGATCCGGTCATGATCTAAGCCTTCTCCTACTCGCGTGAGTAGAGCACTCCCGATTTTGATAACCCAACGTTTAGTATCAACAAGTTGCTGGTGAGGACTGATCACGCTTTATTCCTTTAACTGTTCAGCTTCTAATGCGGCTTGAGCTTGTTCTGCTTCGTTTAATTCATCGAGATAATCCATAATCTGTTCACACAAATCATCACAGGCTTCGCCCGAGTGCCCACTGACACGGAATACCTTGCCTTGCCAATTCAATCGATCCAAGACTTCCTGACACATCTCTTCTCGAATGTCTTCAGGTATTAAATCCATTTTATTAAGTACCAACCATTGCGGCTGACTACCCAAAGCTTCACTGTAATGTTCAAGTTCACGATTAATGATTAATACACTTTCCACGGGATCTTGTTTGGCATCAACGGGGGCCATATCTACCATATGCAACAATAATCGAGTACGTGTTAAATGCTTGAGAAATTGAAGCCCAAGTCCAGCACCTTCTGCTGCACCTTCAACTAAGCCAGGTACATCTGCGATCACAAAGCTGCGTACATCCTTCATCGTCACCACACCTAAATTAGGGTGCAAAGTGGTAAAAGGATAATCAGCTACTTTAGGTTGCGCGGCCGATACTTGGCGAATAAAAGTAGATTTTCCTGCATTTGGTAAACCTAATAAGCCAATATCTGCTAACAGTTTCATTTCTAGACGTAAATGGCGTTCTTCGCCAGGTGTACCATCAGAGGTTTGTCGTGGTGCACGATTGGTACTTGATTTATAGCGAGCGTTACCTAAACCATGCCAGCCACCCTTTGCGACTAATAATTTATCGCCTTCGTTGACTAGATCTCCGATCAACTCATCAGTATCATCATCCCATGCTTCGGTACCGACAGGGACTTTGATAAAAAGATCTTCGCCATGGCCACCACTGCATAACTTGCCACGGCCATGTTCGCCACGTTCTGCTTTGTAATTACGTTTGTAGCGGAAATCAATAAGCGTATTGACCTGCTTATCGGCGATCAAATAAAGATCACCGCCATCACCGCCATCACCGCCATCAGGGCCACCAAAGGGTATATATTTTTCACGGCGAAAACTTAGACAGCCATTACCGCCACCACCAGCACTTACTGTAATTTTCGCTTCATCTACAAATTTCATTCTATCCAACCATCTTGTATGACCTTAAACATACTAGCCATTTTTAAAATTAACGTCCAGAAACAAAAAAGCCCCGCATCAGCGGGGCTCCTTAGCTGTTTGCCCCAAAAATGGGCTCACATTATATTTTATGCTACAACAATACTTACATAGCTACGGCTGTTAGGACCTTTAGTCTCAAACAAAACCTTACCATCTGCTTTTGCAAATAAAGTATGGTCTTTACCAATACCTACATTACTTCCTGGATGAACACGTGTTCCACGTTGACGAATAATAATACTTCCGCCTGAAACAGATTCACCACCGTAGCGTTTAACACCAAGACGTTTCGATTCCGAATCACGTCCGTTTCTAGTACTACCACCAGCTTTCTTATGAGCCATCTTTAAATCCTCTTAAAATATGTCGGTGATCTTAGGCTGTGATGCCAGTGATCTGGATTTCAGTAAAAGACTGACGATGTCCTGCCTGTCTACGATAATGCTTACGACGGTGGAATTTAATGATTTTGACTTTCTCGCCACGACCATTAGCAGCTACAGTTGCAGTTACTTTAGCGCCTTCTAGGTAAGGTGCGCCGATTTTAATATCATCGCCTTCACCAATAAGTAAAACCTTATCCAACTCGACTGTTTCACCAGCTTCAGCAAATAATTTTTCTACACGGAGCGTTTCGCCCTCTCTAACTCGGTATTGTTTACCGCCAGTCGCGACAATAGCGTACATCGCTGTCTCCAAAATAATTGTAAGTGTTATTTGTGGGTAACCCATCAAAAGACCGGCAATTCTATCCCCTTTTAGTCAAGAGATCAAATATCTTATGTGGGTCAAGCTAAAATATTTGCGATTACTTGCTCCTCATGAGAAAGTACGCGCTTTCATACGTACATTATAGGCGGATTTAAGCCCTGTGGATATTCAATCCATTTATTCCCTCATAAAAGATGATATGGCAGCTGTTGATTCGATGATTCAATCGCGATTACAGTCCGACGTCGTATTAATTAACCAACTTGGTCATTACATCATTAATAGCGGTGGCAAACGCTTGCGGCCCGCATTAGCTATCTTGTGCGCACGCGCATGTGGTTATCAAGGTAAGCGACACGTCAATCTTGCAACTATAATCGAGTTTATTCATACCGCAACATTATTACATGATGATGTGGTCGATAATTCAGATATGCGCCGCGGCCGTGAAACTGCCAATAGTCTTTGGGGCAATGAGGCCAGCGTTTTAGTTGGTGATTTTTTATACACCCGTTCATTCGAAATGATGGTTGAAATGGAATCTATGCGCTTAATGAAAGTCTTATCGCATACCACTAACGTCATCGCAGAAGGTGAGGTATTACAGTTACTGAATTGCAATGATCCGGACACTACAGAAGAACGTTATTTAGAAGTCATTCATCATAAAACTGCTAAATTATTTGAAGCGGCGGGCCTACTGGGTGCCGTTATTTCCGAAAGTAGCGCAGAAGTAGAACAGGCAATGACACGTTATGCTATGCATCTTGGTAGTGCGTTTCAATTAGTCGATGACTTATTAGATTACAGTGAATCAAGTGAAGCTATCGGGAAAAACATTGGTGACGATCTTGCAGAAGGAAAACCAACGTTACCGCTTATTTTTGCTATGCAAAATGGTACAGAACAACAAGCACTTGTCATTCGCGAGGCAATTGAAAATGGTCAGCGAGATAAAATAAACGAAATTATTGAAATTATTGCATCAACTGGCGCCATAGATTACACCTCGAAGGCCGCTGAGAATGAAGTAGTTCAAGCTAAACAAGCACTGTCTATTTTGGCTGATTCGCCGTATAAACAAGCACTATCATCACTTGCAGATTATTCCATAAGTCGAAAATTCTAACTAATTACCTGACTTGAATCCTTTTCACTAAGCGCATTATATAAGTAACTTCTCATAATAGTTAAACTGACTTTTGAGTGTAAGGCGCGCTATAAACACAGCACTCACCCGCGAATACAGTCGCAATATATTGAACTAACCAGCAATATTATTTTGTCTCTAACTCCTTATCCGTTATCCTTTCGCTTATGACAGACATATATAAATACCACCTATTTTTTTGCACTCATGAACGTGATGAAGGACGAGCGTGCTGCCAACAACACGATGCGCTATCGTTACGTAACTACGCTAAACAGCAAGTAAAAGACTTAAAACTTAAAAAAGTCCGCGTTAATAATGCTGGCTGTCTTAACCGTTGTTCCTTAGGCCCGATGCTCGTTATTTACCCACAAGGAACTTGGTATCATTATGAAACTGAGGCGGATATTGACGAAATCATCGAATCTCACTTAATAAATGACATCATTGTCGAGCGCCTACAACGATGACACCCGATCAGTATTGCCAAGATAAAGCCGCAAAAAGTGGTTCTAGTTTTTATTACAGCTTCCGCTTTCTGCCAGCACAACAACGCCAAGCGATAATCGCCCTGTATGCTTTTTGCCGAGAAGTAGATGATACAGTTGATGAAATTGCAGATACTGACATAGCCCGTACAAAATTAGCTTGGTGGCGCGAAGAGATACAACGCACTTTTCAAGGTACAGCTACTCATCCCGTAGGCTTGGCATTGCAATCTGCTTTACAAAACTTCGATTTACATGAAGAATACTTCATGGAAATCATTGATGGTATGGCTATGGATCTTGATCAATTTAGTTATCCTGAGTTTAAACACTTAGCTTTATATTGTCATCGAGCTGCCAGTGTCGTGGGATTATTATCAGTTGAAATCTTCGGCTATCAAGATAGACAAACGCTTAAATATGCCGAAAATTTGGGCATGGCGTTACAACTTACTAATATCATTCGTGATGTTCGAGAAGATGCGGAACGCGGTCGAATTTATCTTCCGCAAGATGAATTGCAACAATTTAATGTCAGTGCTGATGATTTACTTGCCCTTAAATCTACTCCTGAGCTTATTGAGCTACTAAAATTTCAAACCGCAAGGGCCAAACAATATTATAAACAAGCATTACAAATCCTACCTGAGTTAGATCGTTACACTCAGCGGACAGGTCTCATCATGGCTGCTATTTACGAAGCCACATTAGATGAAATTGAAAAAGACAACTTTCAAGTAATGCTGCATCGCGTGTCATTAACACCCATTAGAAAGTTGTGGATCGCTTGGCGCATCGCTCGTAGTGAAAAACAGCTACATCGTAAAAATACTCGTTAATTCATGACGACAGTGATTATTGGTGGTGGTTGGAGTGGTCTCGCCGCTGCAGTTACCTTGGTTCAGCAAGGCCATCCCGTTCATTTAATCGAATCGTCAAAACAACTGGGCGGTCGAGCACGAAATGTATTGTGCCAAGATCAGGTCATTGATAACGGTCAACATTTAATGATCGGTGCTTATCAACATATGCTGGATATGATGGCATTAGTTGGCATTCCTGAAGAAGAAGCATTTGATCGATATCCGATAGATATCACCATCTATGACACGTTATTTCCACCGTTGAAACTTTCTGCAAGAAATTGGTTACCGTGGCCATTATCTCTAGCATGGAACCTAATTACATGTGCTGGATTTACTGGTTTTTATCAAGTTGCAAAATTACAGTCTGATTGTAAAGAGCTATTGTCTGGCGAGGATATAAGCGTAAGTGATTGGTTACTTTTAACCAAGCAGTCCGACCGTCTGACTAAACAACTCTGGGTACCACTTTGTTTAGCAACCTTAAATACTCCGATAGCAGAGGCTTCAGCTCATCGACTTGCCAACGTATTACAAGAGAGTCTTGGTAAAGGACAATCTGCTGCTGATTCTTTAATTCCCCGCATTCCACTCGGTGATGTATTTCCTAAAGCTGCGGCGAACTACATTAAAAATCATGGTGGTAAAATCAGCCTACAAACTCGTGCTAAAACATTACTTATTCAAGATAATAAAGTCCTAGGTATTATCAGCCAAGATGGTCACAAAATATTCGCCAGTAACATCATTATAGCGACGAGTCCTGGACATAGTGCCGACTTACTTTCACCCTACCTCACTATCAATAAGCCCGCTGAATATCCTATCTGCACCGTTTATTTGCATTATCCAGCCTCTATCAGTTTGCCATCGCCTATGGTGGGCTTAACTGGCACTGTCAGTCAGTGGGTATTTGATCGAAGCGCACAATCACCCGGCCTACTCGCGGTAGTAATTAGTGCCCCTGGAGAGCATGAAAAACTAACAAAGGCAGAATTAGTAAGCTTAGTTAGCAAGGAACTGCACACAATGTTGCCTTCATTGCCCGAACAAGCAAATGATAGCTTGGTTATTCGTGAAAAACGCGCTACTTTTGCCTGCACGGTAAATATTGAACAGCAACGTCCCCTCTGTGAAACACCTATCAACGGCTTATGGTTGGCTGGGGATTATGTTGCAAATGGTTACCCAGCGACATTAGAAGGCGCTGTTCTTAATGGTAAACACTGTGCCGAACTACTTTTATCCAAATAATTTACATAAGTCGATATCATCTGCTGAGCTTGCTATACTGTCATTTTTGCCCATTCAATACCAAAGGAAGACCATGTTTTATAAAACTCGTTTCTTACTAAGCTCGCTTGTGCTTTGCACAGCATTAGCTGCCTGTGGTGACAATGATAATGAAGCACCACAAACTCAAGCTATAAGCCCAGAAGCTACTGAACAGCAAGTCGAAACAAATGTAGCACTATCAGATAAAAAAATAGAAGCGGGCATGCTAGAACAAGCCGTTACTGATTTATTAGGTGCCCCGACATTCGTCCAAACACGTACTTTAGATTCACTGACCATCACGCATAGCGAATGGACGGATGAATCTGGCACCACCACTGTTCAATTTCAAAACGGTAAAGTTCAATTCAGCCAATTTACACCAGCTAACAAGTAAAAATTCATGCAATACACAGCCTCACCTGATTTATTAAAAGAACACGTTATTCTCATCACTGGTGCTGGTAGTGGAATTGGTGCCGCCGTGGCCAAAGATTATGCTCGCCACGGCGCTACCGTAGTTTTGCTTGACAAAAAGATCCCTGCTTTAGAGCAAGTTTATGATGATATCGTGGCTGAGGGTTTTGCAATGCCAGCACTTTATCCCTTGGATTTAAAAGGCGCCAACATTACAGATTATGAAGATCTTGCCAATTCTTTACTCGATAACTTTGGCCGATTAGACGGTTTAGTCCATTGTGCCGCATCACTGGGCCAGATAGCGCCAGTACAACATCAAGATCCGCTTGTTTGGCTAGAAACACTACAAATTAATCTTACGGCACCTTATTTATTAACGCGAGCCTGCCTTGTATTAATGCAAAAACATGACCACGCCTCTATCATTTTCACTACCGATACTCATAAAGACAAAGCATATTGGTCAGGCTATGGCATCGCCAAAGCAGGAATTGAATCACTCAGCAAACAACTTGCTGACGAGCTAGAAATCGATGGCCGCGTGCGTGTTAACTGCATCGATCCAGGTAAAGTAAAAACCCCATTACATTCTCGTGCTTTCCCCGGCATCAACCCTACAAGCCTGCCGTCACCTGAAGATGTCGCGTCCAGCTATCTATACCTAATGGGTAAGGATAGTCTCAAGGTAAATGGCGGTCTTATTAAGGCCCAATAATACTCTCGTCAAATTACTGGCGACTAACTTTAACTAACTGAAATAATTAAAGATAATATAACTGGCACGCTTTTAGCAGTATCTAGTACAACACGTAAACTAGAACTAGGACGAGCACAATGGAAAATCAATTTCATGCCGAAACAGCAAAATTATCTTTGGTTGGTAAACATAGTCATGCCGTCGACTTTAGCCAATCAAAAGATACTCACCAAGATGTTGAATACATTGCCGCCCGCCTACCTGCGGTCTTACAAACATCGTTAGACCTAGATGAAGTTATCGGATTATTTGATAAAGAAATCACTAAAGTATTAACTTACGATAGTTTACATTATAAACATCAAGACGCTTACTGTGATATCAACACCGGTAGCCGAAGTCACCACACATGTAATTACCATCTAGAAATGAATAACGTATCACTAGGTGAATTAACACTCACCCGTCGCACTAAATTTAGTGATGCTGATATGCAATTATTAGAAAACTTGTTATGTAAATTAATTTACCCTGTGCGAAATTGTTTGTTGTACCGCCAAGCACAAACCGCCGCCTTACAAGATAAATTAACGGGATTAAATAACCGTGGTGCATTTGATTTTAGTTTAAAACGTGAAATCGACTTAGCACATCGACAATATATGCCAATGTCTCTTATCGTGCTGGATATTGATAACTTCAAAATCATAAATGACACCTATGGCCACAGCTGTGGTGATTCAGCATTACAATCATTAGCAAACTCAATTACTGAAACCATGCGTGGTAGTGATCTAGCCTTTCGCTATGGCGGTGAAGAGTTCAGTTTAATCTTAAGCAATGCCGATAGCGATGCTGCATTTTTACTTGCAGAACGTCTTCGAATTGCCGCTTCTGAGCTAATCTGTAGCGATGGTAATCTCAATTTTGGCTTATCTATCAGCCTAGGTATTGCTCAATTGAGCTGTGGCGAACAAGGTAAAACTTTATTTGATCGTGCTGACCGAGCGCTATATCAAGCTAAAAAATCAGGTAAAAATATAACTAAGATTGCTCCCATGATGATCAATAAAGATAACTAAGGATCTAGTTATATTAATAGCTAATCTGATGCCATAAAAAAGGGCTTAAAAATAAGCCCTTTTTTAAACTAATATTACAATACGTTTATCGTCCACGGACTCGCGGTTCGCGCTTCGATTTTACATCAGAGGAGCTTGTTTTTTGACGCGAAGGTTTTGATCCTACGTTTGAAGGCTTTGATGCCATATTTTTTAACGGTCGTAAGGTTTTTTCGCGTTGTGCTCGCCCTGCTATTTTAGGGGCAGCCAATGTTTGCAAGGAATCAACTGACTCATACAATGCTTCGACATCACCAGGTAAAGCCATCATCCAACGGCCCATTTTCAATTGTTTTGGAATGATAATTGGCCCGTAACGCACCCGCATCAGACGACTGACTTGAACACCTTGGCTTTCCCATAAGCGGCGTACTTCACGGTTACGACCTTCTTGAATAACCACGTGATACCAGTGATTTGCACCTTCACCACCACCGTCTTGGATATCGGCAAATTTAGCTTTGCCATCTTCTAATTCGACGCCATCACGTAGGTTTTGCATTATTTCAGTCGTCACCTCACCCAATACACGCACCGCATATTCACGATCCATCTCATTTGAAGGATGCATCAGTTTATTAGCCAAATCACCATCCGTTGTTAATAAGATTAGACCACTAGTATTGATATCTAAACGGCCAACACTTACCCAACGACCTTCTTCTGGTGCAGGCAAAGATTGAAAAATGGTACGGCGACCTTCAGGATCTTTACGTGTACAGACTTCACCCACGGGTTTGTTATAAAGAATAACTTGTTGTGGTTGCTGCCATAATCGTTTTGGTGACAAAGGTTTGCCGTCCATTCGAAGTGTATCACCGACATTTGCTTGATCACCAAGGCTCGCCAATTCACCATTCAGTTGGACTTTACCTTCTTTGATCCACGTCTCAATTTGACGGCGTGATCCATAACCTGCTCGTGCTAATATTTTTTGAATTCTTTCTGACATTTAATTGTCTCTCGACATGGTTGAGGTTTGAAATAAACCTCTTATTTATAATTTAAGCCCATTGCTGAACGAACTTCATCTAATGTATCGCGTGCAACTTCACGTGCTGCTTCATTACCATCTTGAATAATACGACGTACATCTTCAGGGTGCTGGCTCAGCTCTGCAGCTCGCTGACGAATAGGCGTTAATTCTGCCGAAATAGCATCAATTAATGGTCCTTTACAATCTAAACACCCTATTGTTGCTGTACGGCAGCCTTCCTGTACCCATTGTTTCTGATCTTCTGTTGCATAAACTTCATGCAGTTGCCATACAGGACAAAGATCTGGGTTACCCGGATCAGTTCTGCGAACACGATTGGGATCTGTCGGCATTTTTTTGATCTTTTCAGCCAAGGTATCATCCGGCTCGCGTAAAGCAATCGTGTTGCCATACGATTTAGACATCTTCTGCCCATCAAGCCCCGGCATTTTTGATGCTGGCGTCAATAATGCTTTAGGTTCAGGCAAAATAACCTTACCGCCACCCTCAAGAAAGCCAAATAATCGTTCAGTATCGCCTAACGCTAAATTCTGCTGACTCTTTAATAAAGCGCGGGCAGTTTCTAATGCTTCTGCATCACCTTGTTCTTGATACGCTTTACGCAGGTTATTATACAGCTTAGCGTTTTTCTTACCCATTTTCATAATGGCCGATTCAGCTTTTTGTTCAAAGTCTTTTTCACGACCATAAATGTGATTAAAACGACGCGCGACTTCACGTGTTAGTTCGACATGGGATACTTGATCTTCACCGACCGGTACTTGGCCTGCACGGTAAATTAAAATATCCGCACTTTGTAATAAGGGATATCCCAAGAAGCCGTAGGTTGCCAAGTCTTTTTCTTTCAGTTTTTCCTGCTGATCTTTATAGGTTGGAACACGTTCAAGCCAAGAAACAGGCGTTATCATAGACAATAGCAGGTGTAGTTCTGCATGTTCCGGTACTTGCGATTGTAAGAATAACGACACGGCTGAAGGCTCAACACCTGCAGCAATCCAGTCGATAACCATTTCCCAAACGCTTTCTTCAATGCCTTGTGTATCTTCATAATGCGTAGTGAGGGCATGCCAATCAGCCACAAAGAAGAAACAATCAAATTCATGCTGAAGCTTAATCCAATTTTTTAACACGCCGTGATAATGCCCCAGATGAAGCTGTCCTGTTGGACGCATACCTGAAACGATACGACGGGATTGTAATGCTACGGTATCCAATGTGTTCTCCTGATCCCTGCTCCTTAGTTGAGCAAGGCGTTTACTATAAAATTGAAAATATTTGTGGTGGCAAGTTGAAGATCATCGCCAACATACTGATAAAGCCACTCATCATAGGCAGTAATAACATACTAATTATGCCCAAGTAGAGTAAACCCACTAAAATAAAGAAGCCATATGGCTCTATTCGACTCACCTGCCATGATAAAGGACCAGGTAATAAACTAACTAAAATTCGACCACCATCTAATGGTGGTAAGGGCAATAAATTCAGCATCATCAGCATTGAATTGATTAGTACGCCAGCTACTCCCATAAGGAGCATTGGCTCGCCGAATGCAATATCAGATTGAAGAAGTCCAAAACCTATTTTAGCTGCAAATGCCCAAATAACCGCCATTACTAGATTGGCCATCGGTCCTGCTAACGCTACCCATGCCATATCCGTTTTAGGATTTCGTAAGTTCTGAAATGTAACAGGAACCGGTTTAGCCCAACCAAAGACAAATCCCCCCATCATCAATAACACGGCTGGAATTAAAATCGTGCCGAGAGGATCGATGTGTTTAATAGGATTGAGTGTTAACCGTCCCAACATCTGAGCGGTGCGATCACCAAATTTAAGTGCGACCCAACCGTGTGCAACTTCATGAACAGTTATGGCAAATATTACAGGGATTGCCCAAATAATTATTTTCTGAACTATAGAAAAATCATCCACCGATAAATTCCTTACCATTCATATAAGGCTGTAATGCAACAGGAATATGAATTCGACCTTGTTCATCTTGATGATTTTCCATCACTGCAAGTAATGTCCTGCCAACGGCCAAACCAGATCCATTGAGAGTATGCACTAACTCCGGCTTTCCAGTTTCAGGATTACGCCATCGCGCCTGCAGGCGACGTGCTTGAAAATCGCCAAAATTACTACATGATGAAATTTCACGATACGTTTGCTGACTTGGTAACCAAACTTCTAAGTCGTAGGTTTTGCTAGAAGAAAAACCTAAGTCACCCACGCATAACAAAACTTTCCGATAAGGAAGTTCTAATTTTTGCAGGATGGCTTCAGCATGTCCCGTTAAAACTTCATGTGCTTCAGCAGAATCTTGGGGGCGAACAATTTGTACTAATTCAACTTTTTCAAATTGGTGCTGACGAATTAAGCCTCGAACATCGCGGCCATGAGATCCTGCTTCACTTCGAAAACACGGTGTATGAGCAACAAATTTCACTGGTAATTGTGCTTCCGATGAAATGGTATCGCGAACAATGTTGGTCACTGGCACTTCGGCTGTTGGAATTAAATATAAACTACCACCATCAACCGCAAAGAGGTCGTCGGCAAATTTTGGTAACTGACCTGTTCCACGTAATGAGTCCGCATTCACTAAGTAGGGAACATAGGTTTCTGTATAACCATGTTCTTCAGTATGCTGATCAAGCATGAATTGTGTTAAGGCACGTTGCAGTTTTGCGAGTGGCCCTTTAAGCGTGACAAACCGAGCCTGGCTAATTTTAGCTGCCGTTTCAAAGTCCATTCCATCAAGGTTTTCACCTAACTCAACATGGTCTTTTGGCTCAAAAGAAAATGTTTTTGGCTGACCCCAACGAGAAATCTCTACATTGTCATCTTCACTTTTACCTGCGGGCACGTCAGCTTGTGGAATATTCGGTAATTCCATGGCAACGTCTGTCAACCTTTGTAATACCTCAGCTAAACGAGCTTCTGCCGCTTTATGCTCATCACCTAAATGCTCTATTTCAGCTAATAATGGCGCGATATCTTCACCCGCCGCTTTAGCTTTACCGATCATTTTAGAGCGATTATTACGTTCTGTTTGCAAATTTTGTGCATCTAATTGTGCTTGTTTACGTTCTTGCTCCAATGTAGCAAGTTTGACGATATCCAGCACATAGCCTCGACGAGCCAATAGCTCAGCGGCTTTTTCAGATTCATTTCTTAATAATTTTGGGTCTAACATGTTAAATTCCAGATTGTGCAGACCAAGTAATAATATGATCTACTTTCACCATTTCTTGCACTTGTTCTAAAACACCAGCAATGATATCTGGCGCATCGAAAAACTCAATAACTACGGGCAATTCTAGCGATAGATCGATCAGTGATGATGTTCTCATCTTTCTGTCTTCACCAAACCCCTCTATCGCCCTAAACACAGATACGCCTTGTACTCGGCCATCAGCATATAACCAATTTACTAATCGTTCATAATGATCGCGGCTTTCTGAAAGATAGATCCGTACCATTGTTATCGTATTCATATTAAATCTGCCTTCCCATTACCAAACCAAACCACGTTGCAATCAGACACAATGTGACACTTAACACTACATTCATGGCCGCCCGGCTGAATTCCCCCGACTCCACTAGCATCAGGGTTTCTATGGAAAAAGTAGAAAACGTAGTAAACGCACCAAGAAAACCAATGATGACCCCACTTCGCCACTCTGCGGACACTAGCCCACGCTCAACAAACAATATAAACAAGATCCCCATTAATAGAGACCCCACCATATTGACCGCCAAGGTTCCATAAGGGAAATCTCTCCCTAATAAGCGATAAACATAGGATGACATGCCAAAACGTAATACCGCACCCAAAGCACCACCGCCAGCAATAGTTAATAACTGTAGCACGAACTTTTCTCAATAAAATCAAAGCGCATAGTTTACCTTATTACACTCATTTACTAATAACTGATTGTATTATTCACTAAAAAACTTAAGTATTTCAAATATAATCATGACCTTCTAATGCCTTACCTAGTTAAGTCTCTTTAGTTTATGATGCAATTATAAGTCTGTTTTTTGGTAAATTATCATCTAATTCTTTTAATGATTGAATTACCAAATTTTTCTGGAGAAAGTTATGAGACATACTGAAAAACACAAAACCCAACATATCAGTTGGCTACGCGCGGCAGTGTTAGGCGCTAATGATGGTATCGTTTCAACCGCCAGTCTGATTTTAGGTGTGGTAGCAGCAGGGGCAACATCCAATAATACTTTAATTGCTGGTATCGCAGCTCTAGTGGCAGGCGCAATGTCGATGGCAGCAGGAGAATATGTGTCGGTTAGTTCGCAATCCGATACTGAAAAGGCCGATCTAGAAAGAGAACGTCAGGAATTGACCACGCAACCGATTCATGAACACGCTGAATTAGCGGCTATTTATATTGGTCGTGGACTTGATGCGCAAACAGCATCTGAAGTCGCAACACAATTAATGGCTCATGATGCTCTTGGTGCTCATGCTCGAGATGAACTAGGTATTTCTAATATATCTACAGCACGACCAATTCAAGCAGCGCTGGCCTCTGCTAGTACTTTTGCTGTTGGTGCTTTCATGCCTCTGTTGATGGTATTTTTAGTACCTCACTCCGCCCTAATCTGGACAATAGCGCTTAGTTCATTAATTTTTCTTGCACTACTAGGCTCTTTATCTGCCTATGTAGGTGGTGCTCCAATATTTATCGCTGCAGCTCGCGTAACATTTTGGGGTGCCCTAGCTATGTTACTAACAGCAGCTGTTGGCTCATTATTTGGTGTCGCAGCATAATTGAGTAATTATCGCATTGAAATGAGCGCCAACTTTTCATTCCTACCTTAATGTAAGCTGGCCATTTTATTCACAGCTTTGCGCTTTACCTAGTGGCTGAACCATGTCACCAACGCGAACTAATTTAAGTGCATTAGTACTGCCTTGTACTTCAAGGTCACCCTTTGTGATGATCACTATATCTCCATCACTGACCACACCACGACGTTGGAGCTCTTCAATTGCCTCTAAATTTAACGTTGCATGATCCGTATGGTCTACCTTAAAACTGACAGGATAAACTCCTCGGTATAACGTTACTTTTCGGCGCGTTTCTACATGCGGTGTTAATGCAAAAATAGGTATACCCGAACTAATTCGAGACATCCATAATGGCGTTGACCCTGTCTCTGTTAATGCTGCAATTGCCTTAACATCAAGATGATTAGCCATATACATAGCCGCCATCGCAATCGCTTCATCCATCCGCTCAAAGTGCGAATCCATACGATGTTGCGATACGCGAATTTCTCGCTGTTGTTCTGCTTTAAGGCAAATACGATCAACTGCTTCAACAACTTTAACAGGGTATCGACCCACTGCCGTCTCGCCTGATAACATCACCGCATCAGTGCCATCTAATACGGCATTAGCAATATCAAATACTTCTGCTCGGGTCGGAATCGCGTTAGTTATCATCGACTCCATCATTTGGGTGGCGGTAATAACTACGCGATTTAGGTGTCTTGCTCGCTGGATGATTTTTTTCTGAATCGGTGGTAATGCTGCATCGCCAATTTCAACACCCAAATCGCCACGTGCAACCATCACCGCATCCGAGGCTTCAATAATCTCATCAAGCACATCTAATGCTTCTGCGCGTTCTATTTTGGCAATAATGCCGCCATGCCCACCTGCAGCACGCAGTAGTTTACGCGCATAATGAATATCTTCTGCTGAGCGAGGAAAGGAGATAGCAACATAATCTGCTCTCATCTTAGCTGCAGTAATAATATCGGCTTTATCTTTATCCGTTAATGCTTCAGCAGATAGTCCCCCACCCTGACGATTAATGCCTTTATTATTAGATAGCTCCCCACCAATCATTACACGGCAAATTACCCGCTGCCCTTCTACCTCTTCCACCCAAAATACTATTCGCCCATCATCAAGCAGTAACGTATCGCCACGCTTAACGTCCTGCGGCAACTGCTTGTAATCAATACCGACTTGCTCGGTATCACCCGCATCAGAATCAAGCTCAGCATCCAAAATAAATTTAGCTTCTTCTTCTAAAAATACTTTTCCGGTTTTGAACCGTGCAATACGAATCTTTGGGCCTTGCATATCTGCTAAGACACCTACCTGGCGACCATAAGCTCGCGCTCGATTACGTACTGATTCAGCAAGAGCTAAATGCTCACTCGCTTCACCATGAGAGAAGTTGAGCCGAACAACATCTACTCCAGCCTCAATTAAGGCATCCAGTACTTCAGGTTGATTACTTGCTGGCCCTAAGGTGGCAACAATTTTTGTTCTTCTTTTTACTACCAAAGGTATCGTACTCCATCATGATTTAGCGCGTTGCTCTAAAATCTCTACGGCAGGTAGTACTTTGCCTTCTAAAAATTCTAAGAAAGCGCCCCCTCCCGTTGAAATATAAGAAACATCATCGCTGATATTATATTTTGCGACAGCGGCCAATGTATCGCCACCACCAGCAATAGAAAACGCATTAGATTCAGCTATCGCCATGGCAATTTCTTTTGTCCCTTCACCAAACTGGTTAAATTCAAATACGCCTACCGGCCCATTCCAGACGATAGTACCGGCATTTTTGAGTATTTCAGCTAACTCGTGAGCAGATTTCGGTCCAATATCAAAAATCATATCGTCATCTTCAACATTGCTCGCTAATTTAGTCGTTGCCAGTGCTGTTTCCGAAAATTCCTTACCGCATACAACATCTATCGGCACGGGAATTGAGCTACCTCGTGCGATCGCATCTGCGGTGAGTCTTTTACAGGTATCAATTAAATCAGGTTCATATAATGATTTACCCACATTATTCCCTGCTGCCGCAATGAAAGTATTTGCAATACCGCCGCCAACAATCAGTTGATCAACAATTTTTGATAATGATTCGAGTACGGTTAATTTAGTAGATACTTTAGAGCCGCCAACAATAGCTACCATCGGTCTAGCAGGGTTATCTAAAGCCTTTCCTAGTGCTTCTAACTCACCAGATAACAACGGTCCTGCACAAGCAATAGGGGCGTATTTGGCGATACCATGGGTTGAAGCTTGAGCACGATGTGCCGTACCAAAGGCATCCATTACATAAATGTCACACATTTTAGCCATACGTCTGGACAATGCATCATCATCAGCACTTTCACCAATATTGAAGCGGACATTTTCGCAAAGGACAACCTCACCATTTTCTACTGGAATAAAGTCTGGTTCCAACCAATTCTGCTCCAAACGTACTGGCTGACCTAATAATGCTGATAAATAATTAGCTACTGGGGCCATGGAATATTTGTGTTCATACTCTCCCTCTGTGGGTCTACCAAGGTGCGACATAATCATTACCTTTGCACCCGCAGCTATTGCAATTTTAATCGTGGGTAATGAAGCATGAATACGTGTGCCATCCGCGACAACGCCGGCCTTCAAAGGCACATTCAAATCTTGACGGATTAATATTCTTTTACCAGCTAAATCTAGGTCAGACATTTTGATCACGGACATATACTTTATTCCTCTTTCTGAAATTTTATTATATTATGCTCAAGCTTAACTATAGGCTCATAAAACAAAAAAAGCTCCTATGCTTTCGCCGTCGGAGCTTTCTAGTTTATTCAGGCTGTTACTCTCATTAGACAAGTAACAATACCTTAATTATTTACCTACTAATTCTACTAAACGCATCATATTGCAGGTGTATCCATATTCATTATCATACCAAGCAACGACCTTAACAAAAGTACTGTCAAGTGCAATACCGGCACCCGCATCAAAGGTCGATGGTGCTGTATTACCACGGAAATCAGTGGATACTACTTTTTCCTCTGTATAGCCCAAGACGCCTTTTAATGGTCCTTGCTCCGATGCTATTTTCATAACGGCACAGATATCTGCATAAGAAGCCTCTTTTTCAAGCTCTACAGTCAAATCTACGACCGACACATCTGATGTTGGCACGCGAAAAGCCATACCTGTTAACTTGCCATTCAATTCGGGTAAAACGACACCTACTGCTTTTGCCGCTCCCGTTGATGATGGAATAATATTTTCTAAAATACCACGACCACCACGCCAGTCTTTCATCGAGGGGCCATCTACTGTTTTTTGCGTTGCTGTTGCTGCATGAACAGTTGTCATCAAACCACGTTTAATGCCAAAATTATCATTCAATACTTTAGCGATAGGTGCCAAACAGTTGGTTGTACAAGAAGCAGCCGAAACAATTGCTTCACCTTTATATTTATCATCATTCACACCAAATACAAACATTGGCGTGTCATCTTTTGATGGTGCTGATTGCACGACTTTCTTAGCCCCTGCATCAAGATGTGCTTGGCAAGATTCTTTAGTTAAAAAGAAACCCGTACATTCTAAAATAAGATCCGCACCCACTTCATCCCATTTCAAATCAGCAGGATTACGTTCAGCTGTAATACGAATCGTTTTACCATCGACAACTAAATGGCCATCCACTACTGAAACATCACCAGTAAAAAGTCCATGAACAGAGTCATGTTTAAGCATGTATGCTAAATATTCAGGATCTAACAAATCATTAATTGCCACAATTTCAATGTCTTGGAAGTCTTTAGTTGCAGCACGAAATGCCATGCGGCCAATGCGACCAAAACCATTAATACCAACTTTAATTGTCATTCTCTTTTCCTTTCGTCTTCAATAAGATTAAAAGCTAAAACAGTAAACGATTTAAATTGCTATAGCGGCAATATTTATCATCTAAGACTGCATAATTTGAGATACTGTATCGCAAAATGTACTCAATTGATTAAAAGTAATGCTGACGACAGTTTATGAAATTTGACTCACACTACAACAAACGTCCCTACTTTTTATCAGTTATTATCACATCCTTCAAGTGTAAATCATTTATAGCTCAAACCACACTCAAAGATATTGATACCCATCATAACTTTTACTTATGTAATATATAGTTATCATTACCCTAGCTTACATGTTTTGTAACACCAACACGTCATTTCTCAATAACATTTGTAGCTGTTTATGTTTATTTTCGTAGCGTTTTCTATGGTATAGATATAATAATGGCGAGTGAACTTTCGTCCACCCGCCATTATATTTATTCTATAAAAGCCTGTTTAAGGGAATTTTATAGTATTTCTTTTACTGTTTTAACAACGTTTTCAACTGTGAAACCGAAGTACTTCATCAATACAGGACCTGGCGCTGATTCACCAAAAGTATCGATACCAACAACGCCGCCTTCCAAGCCAACGTATTTGCGCCAAAAGTCAGTTACACCAGCTTCAATCGCAACACGTTTAACGCCTGGCGTTAAGATGCTATCTTTATAAGCTCGGTCTTGACGATCAAACACATTTGTTGAAGGCATAGATACAACACGTGCATTAATGCCTTCAGCCGCCAACGCTACTTGAGCTTGTGCTGCTAAATCAACTTCAGAACCTGTCGCGATTAAGATAACTTGGGCGTCACCTTTCGCTTCTGAAAGAATGTAAGCACCTTTACGCATTGCTGCAAAATCAGCTGCTTCATGTTTACGACCAGGAATACCTTGACGGCTTAAAACTAAGCTTGAAGGACCATCAGCACGTTCAACAGCAGCAGTCCATGCAACAGCAACTTCTACTGAATCTGCTGGACGCCATACATCCATATTAGGAATGTAACGCATTGCTGCTGTGTTTTCGATTGGTTGATGTGTCGGACCATCTTCACCTTGACCGATAGAGTCATGTGTTAACACAGCAATGGTACGGATTTTCATCAATGCAGCCATACGTAACGCAGACTTAGCATAGTCAGAGAACATATGGAATGTACCGCCGAATGGGATCAAACCACCGTGAAGTGCCATACCATTCATGATTGCATACATACCAAATTCACGTACACCGTAAGAGATGTAGTTACCAGGCTCTTTACCAGATACGTGTTTAAAGCTTGCACAGCTGGTTAAGTTAGAACCCGTTAAGTCAGCAGAGCCGCCTAAAAATTCAGGTAATAATGGTGCCAAAGCAGCAATTGTTTTTTGTGATGCTTGACGTGACGCTAGGCTAGCTGCAGCTTCGTTAGTTTCGGCAATAATTTTATCTGTTGCTTCAGTCCAGTTTGCAGGTAAATCTTTCGCCATGCGACGTGTGAATTCTGCAGCTAACTCTGGGTACTTAGCAGCATATGCTTCAAATTTAGCGTTCCAAGCCGCTTCTTTGGTAGCGCCGGCAGCTTTAGCATCCCAACCTTCGTATACATCAGCAGGAATTTCGAAAGGAGCGTAGTTCCAATCTAATTCTTTACGCGTTAATGCAACTTCTTCGTCACCCAAAGCAGCACCATGACAGTCGTGGCTACCAGATTTGTTTGGTGAACCAAAACCGATGATTGTTTTACAGCAAATCATAGAAGGTTTGTCTGTCACTGCTTTAGCAGCTGTAACAGCGGCAGAGATAGCAGCGGCATCATGACCGTCTACTGATTGTACGTGCCAGCCGTAAGCTTCAAAACGCTTAACAGTGTCATCGGTATACCAGCCATCAATGTGACCATCAATAGAGATGTTATTGTCATCCCAGAATGCAACCAATTTACCTAGGCCCCAAGTACCTGCTAGTGCGCAAGCTTCATGAGAAACACCTTCCATCAAACAACCGTCACCCAAGAAAACATAAGTGTTGTGGTCAACGATTTCATGGCCAGGCTTGTTAAATTGGTCCGCCATTAATTTTTCAGCCATCGCAAAACCAACACCGTTGGTAATACCTTGACCTAATGGACCTGTTGTTGTTTCGATACCTGGCGCATAACCATATTCAGGGTGACCTGCACATTTCGAATGTAGTTGGCGGAATGTTGCTAACTCAGACATTGGCAAATCATAACCTGACAAGTGCAACAATGAATAAATCAACATTGAGCCATGGCCATTCGACAAGATAAAACGATCGCGATCAGACCATTCAGGGTTAGTCGGGTTGTGTTTTAAGTGATCATTCCACAATACTTCAGCGATATCCGCCATGCCCATAGGCGCGCCTGGATGACCTGATTGAGCTTTTTGTACTGCATCCATACTTAAAGCACGGATGGCGTTTGCTAAATGTCTACGTGTAGCCATTGTTTATAACTCCTATTTAAAAAAATTAAGCTGCTCGCCATTTGATCGAGCACCCTATACTAGGTATTTGTTGTTGTGGACCACGACCTGTCTTAGCAACGAGTTTCATTGCTTCAAATAAATCTCGTCGTGCGTCCGGTGCTGCAGCTTCTTTTCGACTTGCGTCTAATCGACCGCGGTACTGCAATTGAAGATCTTTGTTATAACCAAAGAAATCGGGGGTACACACTGCTCCGTAGGTTTGGGCAATTTGCTGTGTTTCGTCATACAAATAGGGGAAGGTAAAACTATTTTCTTTTGCAACACGTTGCATGTTTTCAAAAGAGTCTTCTTGATAATCAGCAGGATCATTAGCCATAATCGCCACCGTATTAATGCCCATTTTTTTTAATTCGTTGGTATCTCGAACCAAGCGATCTAAAATCGCTTTAACGTATGGACAATGATTACAAATGAACATAACCAGCAAGCCATTCTCTCCTCGACACTGGTCGAGGGTCCATATTTTGCCATCCGTGCCAAGCAATGAGAAATCAATAGCAGGCAAGTCAAAATCACAAATTGGCGTTTCTAAACTGACCATAGGCTCTCGTGTAAGTTAGTCTATTCTCAGCCACATTTGCTAAAAAAAGACCGTAATTGATAATTTTAAGGATTGGAGATTTTACCAGACAAACTGGAATAATGCTAAATTACTAGTCAGTTTATGGACTTAACAACCTACCTTAGAAAAGTTAAGCATTGTGATCTTTTTCAACAGCATGTCTGATTTCTTGTTTCAAGGCCAAAGGAATACACCGTAGACCTAGCCAAACGAGGCCCGGCACAATAATGAGATCATCTAGCTGCCCTAAAATCGGAATAAAATCAGGTATCAAATCAAACGGCATTAACAAATACGCAACCGCCGCAGCGATCAACCATTTAGCTATTAAAGGCGTACGATGATCCATAGTTAAAGCGCGATAATAAGCGAGTTCTGTTTTTATTTTTTGCATATATCCTCACCATGTCGGTGAATTTTGAACAATCTTCACGTTTCGACGCTAAAAGCCTGTTAAAATTGAACTCTTAGTCATAATACGTATCTAATCTGCTTTAGTATGATTTGTTAATCCAGATCCGTTAAAAATACCTACTCTTACAGGACTGTCACACTCTAACTTATGGCAACAAAAAAAAAGCCGACACGCTCTCGTAAAGCAAAAAAAATGACACCCACCTTCAAACAAAATTTGCTCACTTTCACATATAAACTAATTTTTGCAATGATAGTCCTTTTCGGTATTGCTCTGGTGTTTATTGATATTCATATTCGCCAGCAATTTGAAGGAAAACGATGGGCTGTCCCTGCAAAAGTATACGCACGGCCTTTAGAGCTATATGCTGGTTTGCCTCTTTCACTTGATGACTTGAAAATTGAGTTGCGAGGGTTAGGCTATCAATTTGTAAGTAAAGTTACTCAGCCAGGGCAAGCTGAATTTTCTGCTACTAAAGCAATTATATCTTCGCGTGGTTTTAATTTCCCAGATGGTAATGAGCACGCCCAACAACTTGTTTTGGACTTTTCCAACGACCAGTTAACGACGGTTCGCAATTATCAAGGCAACTCGATAGCTCTGGTCCGCTTAGAACCTATACTCGTTGGTGGAATCTATCCATTAAATAATGAAGATCGAGATTTAATTCAATTAAAAGATGCGCCTCAAGAACTCATTGATGCTTTGATTGCCATCGAAGACCGTGATTATTACCAGCATATAGGTATATCACCCAAAGGCATTGCACGCGCGATGTTGGTCAATATTAAAGCGGGCAGTTTTGTACAAGGTGGAAGCACGCTCACTCAACAATTAATCAAAAACTTCTATCTAAACTCAGATCGCAATCTTGCACGAAAATTAATGGAGATCCCAATGGCAATGCTATTGGAACTTCACTACAGCAAAGATGAAATTTTAGAGGCTTACTTGAATGAAATTTACGTAGGCCAGGAAGGAGCACGAGCCATCCATGGTTTTGGTTCGGCAGCTCACTATTATTTTGCACAACCTATCCAAGAGTTAAAGTTACATCAAGTTGCCTTATTAGCGGGATTGGTTAAAGGTCCCTCCTATTACGATCCTCGACGTCATCCAGAACGTGCAAAATCACGACGTGACCTTGTTCTTAAAGTACTTAATGAGCATAATTCGATCACGGATACCGAATATAAACAAGCCATCGCCATGCCACTAGGCATTGTGAAACGAGCTAGTTTACTTAAAGGTGCTTATCCAGCTTATTTAGATCTCGTTAAACGACAATTACGCCAAATCTATCGTGACGAAGATTTAAATTCGGAAGGCTTACGAGTATTTACTAGCCTCAACCCTATCGCCCAAAATAAGGCAGAAGCCGCACTTGTAAACACGATAAGCAAACTTGAAAAAGGGTATGGCAGTAAGGTAAAAGAATTACAAGGTAGTGTAGTTGTTACTGAGCCACAAACAGGTGAAGTGATTGCCATTGTTGGCGGCCGCCAAACGCGTTATCAAGGCTTTAACAGAGCTTTAGATGCCGTGCGCCCGATCGGTTCATTGGTCAAACCAGCTGTTTATTTAACAGCAATAGAGCAAGGCTACACATTAATTAGTGAAGTGGACGACTCACCTTATACGCTAACCATGACGGATGGTCAGGTTTGGAGTCCAGAAAACTTTAATCATCAATCTCACGGCATGGTGCCATTACATCAAGCCATCGCTCATTCATATAACTTAGCAACGGCACGGTTAGGAATGGACTTAGGCTTAGATAAAGTCATCAACACACTACAACGTCTAGGTGTCACTCGGCCAATGAATGCCTATCCGTCTTTATTGCTTGGCGCTCAAGGTTTATCACCTATGGAAGTCGCTACCATGTATCAAACTATTGCTGCTAATGGCTTTCAAATGCCATTACGATCCATTCGCATGGTGACAGATAATGCTGGTCAGGAATTATCAAGTTATCCCTTCCAGCTTAAACAAACTATTAGTAGTAATTCCATTCACTTATTGCAGTATATGATGCAGGAAACAGCGCGTATTGGCACAGCAAGATCTATCTACCAACACTTGCCAGCCAACATCAATATTGCCGGTAAAACGGGCACATCCGATCAACAAAGAGATAGCTGGTTTGCAGGCTTTACGGGTAATCGACTCGCCATAGTCTGGTTAGGACAGGATGACAATGCCTCGCTTCCATTCACAGGTTCAAGTGGCGCATTACAAGCATGGATAGCTTATATGGCAACTGAAACACTCGAGCCATTTGTTGCCGCATCGCCAGAGGGCATTGAGTATTTGTGGATTGATCAGTCAAGTGGTCAATTATCAGCAGAACACTGTGCTGGCGCCCAGCAGATTCCATTCTTATTAGGTACGGGACCAACGTTGGCAGTAGATTGTGTTGGTCAGTATAATGATCCGGTATCACAATCCATTAATTGGGTTAAACAGCTGTTTAGGTAAAAAATGAAATTGACAACAAACACATACCGTATTGCAATCTTAAGTGTAGTTCTAGCAATGGCTGGCTGTTCTAGCACGCTAGTGGTTCCAACTGAAGACCGCAATAGTACTTCGCCACGAGTTGAACAGACGAGGCCTGTAATAAACGACAGTGCCATTGCTATACCGCTACCAGAAGAAACGTTGAATCGATCTCCGCAAACCACCGCCACGGAGCCATTGCTATCGTCACCTAACGCTGTTTCAGTACCTATATCGCCTTCGGTAATTGAACCCGCGCAACAAAACACTGCCGTTATAGCTTTACTCAATGAGGCAAATAACCACTCCAAACAAGGTGATTTACGCTCTGCTCAAACTAGTTTACAGCGTGCACAACGTATAGCACCTCGTGATCCACAAGTGTATTACGCTTTAGCTAATACCCATCTAACACTTCAAGATTACGGTCTCGCTGAACAAGTCGCTCTAAAAGGCGTATCTATTGTGCAAGGGCAACCCGATCAGCTCAATCAGTTTTGGAATTTAATTGGGTTTATTCGTGAAGCAGCTGGTAATACTAGCGGTGCTAAACAGGCCCGTGATACTGCTAGTCGCTATTAAATACTTAGGTATTTTGAACGTTGGTGCATCGTAAAAATGACTCAAAAAAAATGTTTATATTTAATCTCGCAAGTTTAAAACATCTTGCATGTCATATAAGCCAGATTGATGCGCCATTAACCACGTCGATGCGCGCATCGCACCTAAAGCAAAGGTCATACGACTAGAGGCCTTATGGGTAATTTCGACGCGTTCACCCTCGGTGGCAAACATCACCGTGTGATCACCAACAATATCACCCGCACGCACGGTAGCAAAACCTATCGTGTTACGATCTCGTTCACCCGTTCGGCCTTCACGGCCATATACAGCACAGGTTTTAAGATCACGACCTAAAGCATCGGCCACCACTTCACCCATTCTCAGTGCCGTACCAGAAGGAGCATCTACTTTATGACGGTGATGTGCTTCGATGATTTCAATATCTACATCATTACCTAAAACACGAGCAGCAATATCAAGTAACTTAAGTGAAAGGTTAACACCCACACTCATATTAGGAGCAAGTAGCATGGAAACTTGTTGCGCGGCTTGTTCAATCTCGATTTTTTGCTGTGCACTGAAGCCCGTGGTACCGATAACCAAATGACATTGGTTGGAAACACAGTGAGGTAATAAAGCCATAGTGACTTCGGGTAAGGTAAAATCAATAATGACATCTGAATTAGCTGTTGCGGTGGCCACATCAGAGCTAATTACAATGCCCAATTTACCAACGCCAGCTAACTCCCCTGCATCAGCACCCAATAAACTTGAGTCAGCACGATCAATCGCAGCACTTAACTCCAGACCTTCGGTCTGCTCTACAGCCTGAATTAAACAACGACCCATTCGGCCTGCTGCACCATTGATTGCTATACGTGTTGCCATTTTTTTTATCCCACTTAAATCAAATAAATCCGCCATTCTCGCTCATTTTAACTAAGCTAAAATAACGTTCATTTTACTATTACCACCAACCTATATACTGCGAAACAAAGTAAGCGATAAGTAAATGACTAACTTCATTTCTTAATCAAAGAACTTTTTAACCGCATCCAGCCACGAGCTGTGTTTTGGACTATGTTTACTGTGACTACTTCCTTGCAAAGTTTCTTCAAACTCCTGCAATAATTCTTTTTGTTTCTTAGATAACTTGACAGGAGTCTCTATAATCACTCGGCACATTAAATCACCTATCGCACCACCCCGCACAGACTTAATACCTTTACTTCGTAAACGGAACTGCTGACCAGTCTGTGTTCCATCAGGCACTTTCAAGCTGGCTTTACCTTCTAAAGTTGGCACCTCTAGTTCACCACCTAAGGTTGCAGTGACAAAACTGATTGGCACATCACAATACAAGTTACTACCATCACGCGTGAATACATCATGCCGTTGCACTTGCATCTCAACATATAAATCACCCGGAGTAGCACCACCGGTACCTGCTTCACCTTCACCAGATAGCCGAATACGATCACCGGTATCAACACCGGCAGGCACTTTAACCGATAAGGTTTTATGTTCTTGAATTTGACCTTCACCGTGGCAATCGCCACACGGATCCTTGATCATCTGCCCTGTACCATGACAATGTGGACAAGCTTGTTGTACGGAGAAGAAGCCTTGCTGCATTCGAACCTGTCCATGGCCCGCACACGTTGTACAAGTGACAGGTTGTGTGCCTTTTTTAGCGCCACTACCATCACATGTTTTACAAGTCACATGCACTGGAATACGAATTTTTTGCGTGGTGCCCGCTACCGCTTCTTCAAGTGTTAAATCTAAATGGTAGCGTAGATCCGCACCCCGATAGCTTTGTCTGCCACCACCAGCTGACTGACCAAAAATATCATTAAAAACATCGCCAAAAATATCACTAAAGCCACCTGCTCCACCTTGTTGACGACCACCTCCCGCTGATGAATCAACACCTGCGTGACCGAACTGATCATAAGCCGCACGTTTTCGAGCATCAGTTAAAATCTCGTAGGCTTCTTTTGCCTCTTTGAAATGTTCTTCTGCATCAGCATTGTCAGGATTACGATCAGGATGATATTTCATTGCCATACGACGATACGCTTTTTTAATCTCAGCTTCAGTCGCAGTGCGTGACACCTCTAATATTTCGTAACAATCTCGTTTGGCCATCTTTGTAATTACCTATTAAAACTTCTTGAACATCTGATACAACAAAACAGGCGCGAGATAATCCCGCGCCTGTTTCTGAATAAAAATAAGCTAATTAAACGTTTATTTTTTGTCGTCGTCTACTTCTTCAAATTCAGCATCTACAACATCGTCAGCATCTTTAGCTGCATCAGCAGTCGCTTCACCTGCTTCGGCATTTTCAGCATAAGCTTTTTCTGAAAGTTTGCCTGAAGCTTCTGTTAACGCGGTTGTTTTAGCTTCGATATCTGCTTTATCTTCACCTTTGATCGCGACTTCTAGCTCGGTGATCGCTGCTTCAATTTTTTCTTTTTCATCAGCCGCTAATTTATCACCTAGGTCAGCGATTGATTTTTTAGTTGAATGAACTAAACCGTCTGCTTGATTACGGGCACTAACTAGCTCATGGAACTTACGATCTTCATCTGCATGAGCTTCAGCGTCTTTCACCATTTGTTCAACTTCTTCATCAGACAAGCCACTAGATGCTTTAATAACAATGGATTGTTCTTTACCCGTTACTTTATCTTTAGCTGATACATTTAAAATACCATTCGCATCGATATCGAAAGTCACTTCGATTTGTGGCTGACCACGTGGTGCGGCAGGGATATCAGCTAAATCAAAACGACCTAATGATTTATTAGCTGACGCAACTTCACGCTCACCTTGTAAAACATGAATCGTTACTGCAGGTTGATTATCATCTGCAGTTGAGAACGTTTGGTTGGCTTTAGTTGGGATCGTTGTGTTTTTCTCAACGAGTTTAGTCATTACACCACCCATTGTTTCGATACCTAGGCTCAACGGTGTAACGTCTAACAACAACACATCTTTCACATCACCAGACAATACTGCGGCTTGAATCGCTGCACCAGCAGCAACCGCTTCATCTGGGTTAACGTCTTTACGAGGTTCTTTACCGAAGAGTTCTTTAACGGCTGCTTGAACCTTAGGCATACGTGTTTGACCACCCACCAAGATAACATCGTCAATTTCAGATAAAGACAAACCTGAATCTTTAATCGCTTGTCTACATGGCGCTAAGCTACGTGTAATTAAATCATCAACTAATGATTCTAATTTAGCGCGTGTTAAACGTAATTCCATATGTTTAGGGCCAGAGGCATCTGCCGTTACATAAGGAAGGTTAATATCTGTTTGTTGGCTAGTAGATAATTCAATTTTTGCTTTTTCAGCAGCATCTTTGAGACGTTGCAATGCCAAAGGATCTTTTGACAAATCAATGCCTTGGTCTTTTTTGAATTCTTCAACTAAATGTTCAATAATACGTTGATCGAAATCTTCACCACCTAAGAATGTATCACCATTTGTTGATAATACTTCAAATTGATGTTCGCCTTCAATATCGGCAATTTCAATTACAGATACGTCGAATGTACCACCACCTAAATCGTAAACAACGATTTTGGAATCACCACGTTTTTTATCCATACCGTAAGCTAATGCCGCAGCAGTTGGCTCATTGATAATACGTTTGATTTCTAAACCAGCAATTTTACCTGCGTCTTTAGTTGCTTGACGTTGTGAATCATTAAAGTAAGCAGGAACAGTAACCACTGCTTCTGTTACTTCTTCACCTAAAAAGTCTTCAGCCGTTTTTTTCATTTTCATTAAAACACGAGCTGAAATTTCTGGTGGTGCCATTTTTTTACCGTTAGCATCAACCCAAGCATCGCCGTTGTCTGCTTCCACGATTTTGTACGCAACCATGTCAATATCACGTTGCACAACATCATCTTTAAATTTACGACCGATTAAACGTTTGATTGCAAATAACGTATTTTTAGGATTGGTTACCGCTTGACGTTTAGCTGATTGGCCAACAATAACTTCGCCATCTTTAGTAAATGCCACAATCGATGGCGTAGTACGATCACCTTCGCTATTTTCAATTATGCGTGCTTTACCATCTTCTAATACTGCAACACAGGAATTTGTTGTTCCTAAGTCAATACCAATAATTCTACCCATTATTTTTTTACTCCATCATTCTTAAAATTTATAACTGGCTTATCCAGCTGTTGATTGTTAGATGGGGTGGCGAAATAAAATTTCAAGCCCCTACCCTATCTAATGTTATTTTTTATTGAGAAACAACGACCATTGCAGGGCGCAATAAACGACCATTAAATTGGAAGCCTTTCTGTGCAACTGTTAATACTTTATTTGCTTCAACGCCATCAACAGCTTGCATCGCCATTGCTTGATGCAACTCTGGATTAAAGTCATCACCATCCGCAGGATTTACTTGTTCTAGGCCAAACTTATTAATAGATGACAAGAACATTTTCATCGTCATCTCTAAACCGCCACGTACCGCTTCTAATGATGCGCCATCAGCATTAGAAGCATTGAAACCTAATTCCATACTGTCGTAGACGGGCAATAGCTCCGCTACAAATCTATCTAAGGCATGTTTGTGGGCATTTTCTAAATCACGTGCTTGGCGGCGACGTAAATTTTCCATATCAGCGCGGGCACGTAGCAATTCATTCCAGTGCTCATCGACTTTATTTCGGGCATCTTCTAACAACGCGGCGGGATCAGCATTGATCTCGACTTCAGGTTCAAGATTATCTACTTCCGCATTATTTTCTGCTTCAGCATTATCAGTTTTATTGATGTCTTCGTTACTCATAATCAAGTTTCCGGGTTATTTATCACAATCCAGATAGTTGGGGATGAAAAAAATAATTTCAAGCCAACAATTAATTTTTTTGCATTAATGACGACTGATTCTTCGCAATATTTCAATTACTGGTCTTTAACCACAGACATTGACCATCAGTCGTCTTATCTAGTCGCTGCAAATTTGCTTCATGGGCGAGTAACTCAGTTTCGTTAGCTTTAATCACCCGTAACGGACCTCGTTGCGTTTGAGTCAGAACTTCTGAATCATTCTTTTTATAAGTGGCAACAGGTGCATCAGCAGCTAAGGACAAGCTAACCTGTCCCCCCGTCATAGCCAAATAAACATCGGCTAGAATCTCGGCATCTAATAGTGCGCCATGCAATTCGCGATTTGAATTATCAACGTAATAACGTCGACATAACGCATCCAAATTATTTTTCTGTCCTGGGTGTTTGTCTCTAGCCAATTTCAAGGTATCTAACACGCTACAAACATCTGCAATTTTACGCTTTTCACCTTTTAATTTTGATAACTCATGATTTAGAAATCCTACGTCAAATGCGGCGTTATGAATGATCAATTCTGCGCCATCAATAAACCGCATAAAGTCATCCACAACAGATGAAAACAGCGGTTTGTCAGCTAGAAACGCTGGTGTAATACCATGTACTTCCATCGCACCTGCATCTATCTCTCGTTTCGGATTGATATATTGGTGAAAACGCTCGCCCGTCAAACGTCGATTAATGACTTCTACACAACCAATCTCGATAATACAATGATCATCCGCGGTACTTAAACCTGTTGTTTCAGTATCGAGCACCACTTGCCGCTTGATTAGTTGTTCAGCCACTATTTCTACTCCACTTGATTTCTGAATTATTTAGCAATTTTCTCTCTAGCCGTTACGGCTAACTGGTCGGCCCGTTCATTTTCAATATGCCCTTGATGACCACGCACCCAAACCCAGTCTAGTTTATGACTCACAGCGGCTTTTTCCATTCTCTGCCACAAATCAACATTTTTAACTGGTTTTTTTGCCGCGGTTAACCAGTTGCGCTTTTTCCAACCTGGCAGCCATTCCATCATTCCTTTCATCACATATTGCGAATCAGTAGTGACCGTCACTTCACATGGGCGTGTTAATGCTTCCAATGCCACAATCACCGCCATCATTTCCATACGGTTGTTGGTCGTATCTTTCTCGCCACCAGACAGCTCTTTTTCCACACCTTTGCTGCGTAAAATCGCTCCCCAACCACCAGGCCCTGGATTACCACTACAAGCACCATCGGTAAAAATTTCTATTTTATCCATTCTTCTTTTCTCTTGCGACGGGCTTAGAAACTAAACGACCCGTCGGAAACAAATGTTTTACATGTTCATACATTGTAATGGGCGTAAGCGGGATAGTTCGTTTTGTCGCGACTAAGATAGTCACGCCTGAAAAAATCGGCCATAAACGCTTTCCTATTCGCTCTATTCTTAATGCTCTAGTCAACCATTTTTCTGACCGAATTGGCGGCTGAAACACCAAACGCTTAGTCGCCACCACTTCAAAATTTAACAAGGCTAACCAATCTTTAATTCTGGTCTGACTAAAAAAATGACCATGCCACGGTGGTGGTGCCTTGAAGGAAAATAAACGCCGTAAGCCCCAGAGACTCCAAGGATTAAAGCAGCATAAGACCAACGTTCCATCGGCTACCAACACTCGTTCTGCTTCGCGTAATACTTGATGAGGATCACTAGAAAACTCTATCACATGCACTAATAGCAATACATCTATGGCGCGACATTTAAAAGGCAAGGATTCATTAGATCCTTCAATATCTGCCGAGCGTGCCATGATTTTTTGCATTCTACTAAGTGGAACTTCGGGTAATAGTCTTTGCTCGATACCTAACTGAAATTGATAATTCCCATAAAAATGATTCGATAAAGTTTGTAGTGCGCTTCTTTCTTGCTTTAAAACAGAGCAACCTAGTGGACTTTGCCACCATGTAATCATCTTTTTTTGTATATCTGTTCTATAATCGATCATGTAGACCTCAACTGTGGAAGTATCATGCTAACTATTAAAGCCGTACCAGCTTTTAATGACAATTATATCTGGTTCATTCAAGAGCCGGATTCCAAAATGCTATTAATTGTCGATCCTGGTGATGCTGAGCCGGTTATTGAGGCCATTGAACGGCAACAACTGAAGCCAGTAGCACTATTAATTACTCACCATCATAGTGATCATATTGCGGGGATCGATAAGTTAGTTAATCACTATAAGATACCCGTTTATGGGCCAAAATATGAGGCTATTCCATACTTAACACATCCACTTTCAGCCTGCAAAGATCTTACAATTAACTCGATATTTCCATCGATCACAGTACTTGATGTCCCGGGACATACAAATGGTCATATCGCTTTTTTGATCGATGGTAATTTATTTTGTGGTGATACCTTATTTGGTGCCGGCTGCGGTCGTTTATTAGGCGGAACAGCAAAGCAGCTTCATACCTCTTTACAATTAATTGCTAGCCTGCCTGAACAAACAAAGATTTTTTGTGCACATGAATATACTCAAGCTAATCTGCGGTTTGCTGCTATCGTTGAACCTAATAATACGAAGATAAGACAACGCATACTGGATACTGATACCTTACGCATTAATGGTGAATCTAGCGTTCCTTCGTTATTGTCGGTTGAACTGAAAACCAATCCTTTTCTACGCTGTCTAGACCCTGACGTGATTCAAGCCGCTCAACACTTTTCCGGTCATCAATTGCATAGTTCAGAGGCAGTATTTACTGCCTTACGATTATGGAAAGATCAGTTTTAATTGTTTTCCCGTACTCACTAATACCTCATATTATGTGAGCATTTACGCTCGACTTAGTCCTTATTATTCAGACTCTTTATGAGTATGAATATCCATTTGCGGATACGGAATGCTTATTTCATTTTCATCAAAAGCTAACTTGATTTTTTGCAGTAAATCTGAACGTACAGCCCAGTAATCGGAAGATTTAACCCATGGACGTACATTAAAATTAACGCTACTATCAGCCAACTCAGCTACCGTGATAGCAGGGGCTGGCTCATCTAAAACCAGTTCATGTGCGGTTAAAATATCTGCCATAATACGTTGAGCTTTTAACATATCATCCTCATAACCAATACCGAACACTAAGTCGATACGACGAGTATCGCGAGCAGAATAATTGGTAATTGCTCCAGCATAAATTTGACCATTTGGGATAATGATTTCGCGATTATCACCCGTTTTCATAATGGTGCTAAAAACACTTATCTTCTCAACGACACCATTGACGCCACCGGCTTCGATAAAGTCACCTAGCTTAAACGGGCGAAAAATAATCATCATGATTCCAGCAGCAAAGTTCTGTAATGAATCTTTGAGCGCTAAACCAACAGCTAAACCCGCAGCACCCAATACCGCAATAAACGAGGTTGTATCAACGCCTAATCGATCTATAGCAGCGATCAACAGGATAACTAGCAGAATACCAGTGGTAATTGAACTAGCAAAATTAACCAGAATAGGATCAAGATCTGCACGAACCATCATCTTACGGAGTAACTTAACAAGCCATCGAATAACGATGCGACCGACAACCAAGATAGCGATCGCTGTAACAAAATTCATTAAAAATAATCCAACCGGACTCTGTGTTACTACATCCATCTTTTACATCCTCTTATTAATTGCATGAACTATATCACTGACCAGTTTGGGTCCTTGATAGATAAAACCACTGTAAATTTGTACAAGTTCTGCACCTGCATCAAATTTTTCTAAAGCATCTTTGGCCGACATAATCCCACCTGCCGCGATGATCGGCAAGTTTTGAGGTAATTCATCGCGAAATTGTCGTACAATTTCTGTAGATTTATTGAAAACAGGACGCCCACTCAAACCGCCTATTTCTTCGCTAAATGCTAACCCCGATACACCTTCACGTGACATGGTGGTATTTGTTGCAATTACAGCATCAATTTCAAATTGTTCAAATGCTTGTGCGAGCTGTTTAACTTCATCAACATTCAAGTCTGGCGCTACCTTGACGGCCATAGGTACATAACGACCGTGTTGTATGTGTAATAGAGTTTGTTCTTTTTTTAACGCGGCAAGTAGTTCATTAAGCGAGTCACCAAATTGCAAGGTTCTCAAACCGGGTGTATTGGGTGATGAAATATTGATGGTGACATAATCTGCAAAAGTGTAAACGTTCCTTAACCCAATCAAATAATCGTCCACAGCCTTTTCCACTGGCGTATCAAAGTTTTTGCCAATATTAATGCCGATAATCGCATCTGACTTGGCAATTTTTACTTGCTCAGTTAAATGTTCAACGCCCAGATTATTAAACCCCATCCGATTAATGATCGCTTCTGCCTCTGGTAATCTGAAAAGGCGGGGTTTGGGGTTACCCGCTTGCGGTCGAGGAGTTACTGTACCAATTTCTATAAAGCCAAAACCAAGGGCGGCTAAGCCATCAATATAGTCGCCGTTTTTATCGAGTCCAGCAGCTAAACCGACTGGATTTGGAAAGTCTATACCCATCACCCTCACCGATGTTGTATCTATTTTTGGGAAAAGTAATGAAGACAATCCCGATAGTTGGAGTAGAGAAAGGCCTTTCAAACCCAAATAATGTGCTTTTTCAGCTTCAAGCTGAAACATTGCTGTGCGCATTAATTTATATAACATTATTCAACGACCATCGTGATGTTGTAACCCGTGAATTTGCGGATATTAATGACTCCCGTGTCGAAAATAAGATACTGACCTTTTATTCCTTGTAATACACCACTAATTTCAGGCGTTTTATCAAAATTTAAAGATTTAACTTTATCTGGATACTGGTCAACGGGATATGAAATATCTATTATGGAATCATTAGTTAACGGCAGGATTGCCTGTTCCCCAAATCGTTGCTGTAATATCATTATCTGTTCACTGCACTCGAGCATTAATTGATCTCGTACAGCTAACAAGTCAATATTTTCAGGCTCCCCTCTCAACATTTTCCGCCAATCTGTGCGATCTGATACATGTTCTTTAAAAATCACCTCAACGAGTCCTGATTGATAACGACTCTTAACACGAAATATTGGTATAGCTTGGCTGGCTCCCTGATCGATCCATCGTGTTGGTATTTGATTTATACGTGTGATCCCTACTTTTATACCTGAGCTATTCGCTAAGTATACGATGTGGTCCTGCATACAAAATGCTTCACCCCATTCCGGTTCACGGCATGTTCCTGCATCATAATGGCATGTTTCGGGTTTCATAATGCAAAGGTCACATTGTGCTAATTTTTGTGAACAAGGAAAGCAATAACCTCCAGAATACGATTTTTTAATGCGACGGTCACACGCTACGCAATGTATCTCGTTCGCATAATTCAGATGAATTTTTTGGCCGAGTAACGGCGTGATTGCAATCCGTTGCTCTCCAAGTACCATATGATATTCAACAGGATCGTTATTAGCTGGCAATGTGACTGTCATTTTAGACAGTTGCCCATGATATTCGCTCAAAATTGCGCCTTCTAATGTAATTAATTTACTGCATAGTCTAGCGCATTCCTATGAAGATCAACGCATATATGACTAATCGATTAAAGTCACAGACACATCGGTCAATGTACTTTATAATTAGCCGCTATGTTATCAATAAAATCACTCAGCAATTGCGGTCTTTCCCTGACTATTTTACTGCTACTTACAGCATGTAACAGTCCGATGACACCTGTCAAACCTGATGGCGTGGAGCATACATCCTCCAACGAAGTGCAGAAAACAGGCCATACTCTTTGGGAACGATCTTACGGTAAATTGCAGCAACCGTCAGAAAATCTCATTAGCCAATTCCCAAATAATCTTCCAGACGATACAAATCAACAGTTACCACCGATTGATCTGTGGCAACGGATTCGTAACGGCTATGGAATTCCAGATAACGCCTTAAATCCTGAAACCCAAAAACAACTAGATTTTTTTGCCAGTCGACCTGATTACATAAATCAAGTTGCGGATCGTGCTAAACCATATCTTTATTATATCGTTGGTGAGTTAGAAAAGCGTAACATGCCGCTTGAACTTGCATTTTTACCTGTAATTGAAAGTTCTTTCCGCCCAGAAGCTCTCTCCAGCAGTAATGCCTCTGGTTTATGGCAATTTATCCCTGGCACAGGAAAAGTATTTGGACTTGATCAGAACTGGTGGTATGACGGTCGTCGCGATATTATCCAATCAACCGATGCAGCTCTAGATTATTTACAGAAACTTCACACAGATTTTGGTGATTGGCAGCTTGCACTTGCAGCTTATAACAGTGGTGAAGGCACCGTTGGACGAGCAATAAAACACAACCAAGAAATCGGCATGCCTACTGATTTCTGGTCACTGAGTTTGCCCAAAGAAACAACGAAGTACGTACCAAAGTTTATGGCTATAGCCCATCTATTAAATGAGCCAGCTGAATACAACATAACACTTAATACGATTGAAGACACCCCGTTTTTTACTGTGGTAAATACTGGGTCACAAATTGACTTAGCTTTAGCAGCTAAATTAGCAGAAATTAGCACTGACGAAATGTATCAACTAAATCCTGGATTCAATCGTTCAGCTACCGCTCCGCAAGGTCCACATCGATTAGTATTACCTCTTGATAAAGCTGATGTCTTTCAACAGGGATTAGATGAGCTCGCTAGCAATCAACGTGTTCATTGGTCTAAACACACCGTAGCATCAGGAGACTCATTACAATCTATTTCTAAACGCTATAAAACGACCGTTAATGCCATAAAAAAAATTAATCGTATTACAAGTAATGTAATTCGTTTAGGTAGTAATTTGTTAATCCCAAGCTCTTCTCTCAAATTAAATAGCACTACACTGGCCAGTATTCAACAACCAGCTACTAATTCTATTCAGCTAACTACCCCGAATGGTCATAAACAAATTTATGCAGTAAGCGCTGGAGATACATGGTGGGATATTGCCAATAAGCATAGTATTGATGTATTGGAACTAGCTCAGTGGAATGACAAGTCACCCAAAGATATGCTGAGTGTTGGTCAAAAACTAGTTATTTGGACAGAAAGCAAAACAACGGATAGTGGTACTAAAAAGATCAATTACATTACAAAAAGTGGTGACTCCCTCTGGAAAATATCACAAAAATTTAAAGTAAGTGTGTCACAGTTGGTCAACTGGAACGGATTAAGCGATCGGGCTTTATTAAGACCTGGTCAAAACCTAACGCTACATGTAGCTATTAATGATTATAATTCTAGTACTCTCTAATGTTACATATTGCTTTATTTGAACCTGAAATACCTCCAAATACAGGCAATATAATCAGACTTTGTGCAAATGCGGGCGCACAATTACATCTAATCGAACCATTGGGCTTTGAACTAGATGACAAACGCTTACGTAGAGCAGGTTTGGATTACCATGAGTTTTCAAACGTACAGATCCACCACAATATTAAAGATTTTATGTCTTGGCTGTCAGATCGTCGTTTATTTGCTTGCACAACTAAGACAAATCAGCATCATAATGAAGCAAGCTATCAAGATGGTGATGTTTTTCTATTCGGGCCAGAATCACGCGGCCTACCTATAGAAATTCTCGAAAATATCAGCACTGACCATAAAATTAGAATACCAATGCAAGCAGCTAGTCGCAGTCTAAATCTTTCAAATGCGACTGCGATTATTTTGTACGAGGCTTGGCGCCAGTTAGGCTATCCAAATGCAGTATCGATCGAACCATAAATAATAATTAAATTGCTGCTTCTATTCAGTTAGTTTACTAAGCTTGATCTCATTGGCTTCGTAGCTAATCAAAGATAACCATTAAATAATTTAGATCTAGCTCCATTTTCCTTCTAATAGCCTTTAAATCAAGCTAGTTAATCGTTAATAATATTAATTAGTGAAACTAACAGATCCAAATTATCAGTGTTATTTTGTCTGTTGCTAACTTCCATTAAATTAAACAAGTTCAGCACATACCAACTTTTTGCTCAGCAACTCAACGGTCAGTCATCTTAATCCTAGCAATATAGTTTGACCGCTCTCTTACTTATCTTACAAGTTGTTATAACGTCAGCATGCAGCAGGCATGTTGTTAAAACTAAACCTACTTAACGATAACGACTAGTACAGGTATTTTTGATGGCTCGTTTGCTCATGTCTATCCATATAAGCTTAGTCCACCTGTCTTCATTGTTCT
>TARA_R110001606_G_scaffold112358_1_pt1 | contig 68605 bp, 67 predicted proteins | sample TARA_R110001606 | Tara Oceans TARA_R110001606 (sample SAMEA4398315) | marine metagenome | biome: Polar Biome; feature: [SRF] surface water layer (ENVO:00010504); material: water (ENVO:00002006), including particulate matter (ENVO:01000060) such as... | depth 5 m
TCCTATGAAGGACAGACGAGAGTTTGTAGCATACTGTGGCGGCAGGCCAAACAATCTTGAAGGTAAATTGTGTCAGAAAATCTGAATTCCGGTTCTTCCAATATTCATGAGTATACTGTTTCCGAGCTGAGCGGTGCGCTTAAGCGGACAGTTGAAGATAATTTCGGTCATGTTCGGGTAAGGGCGGAAATTTCCGGTCTGAAACGTGCTGCATCAGGCCATGTGTATCTGACGCTCAAGGACGACAAGGCGGTACTGGACGGAATTATGTGGCGCGGCATGGCCGACAGGCTAAGTTTCCGTCCGGAAGACGGGCTGGAGGTCGTGTGTACAGGTAAGCTGACAACCTATCCCGGACGCTCCAAATACCAGATTGTGATTGATGTAATGGAGCCCGCGGGCGTCGGCGCGTTGATGGCGCTGCTGGAGGAGCGGAAAAAGAAGCTCGCTTCGGAAGGCCTGTTTGAACCGAGCCGGAAAAAAGCGCTTCCCTATCTTCCACGGACTATCGGCGTCGTCACATCGCCGACCGGAGCGGTCATCCGGGATATTCTGCATCGCCTGCGAGACCGTTTCCCGACTCATGTCCTTCTTTGGCCTGTGCTGGTGCAGGGAGAGAGTGCGTCCGGCCAGATCGCGGAGGCGATACGTGGCTTCAATGCCCTGCCGGAGCATGGAGATATTCCGCGGCCGGATCTCCTTATCGTGGCGCGGGGTGGCGGTAGTCTTGAGGATCTGTGGGCGTTCAACGAGGAAGAAGTCGTTCGCGCAGCAGCGGAGAGCGTCATCCCGTTGATTTCGGCAGTTGGGCATGAAACGGACACAACACTGATTGATTATGCATCGGATCGGCGCGCACCGACACCGTCGGCCGCTGCGGAAATTGCGGTGCCCGTCCGGTCGGAGCTTATCGCCTATCTTGACGATCAGGACCGACGCATCAAGCGCAGCCTGAACCGGTCCTTGTCAGACAAGCGAGAGAGGCTAGCAGGACTCTCGCGCGGCCTTCGTGATCCGGCGTCTCTGATTGCGGAAAAAATTCAGCATTTGGACCATCTGGACAGTCGCTTGCGTCAATCCGTTTCAGGCAACCTGAACTTCAAGAAGCAGCAATTCTCGGGCGCCATTGCTAAGCTGCGTCCGCAACTGCTGACACGACCATTGGCGCAGCATGAAGACAGGCTGAATCATCTTGACCGACAAATGACCCGCAGTTTGACCATAAAAAAGGATCGTGCCGGAGATAGACTGGAAGCAACAGTGAGATTGCTGGAAAGCCTCTCCTTCCGGAGGGTGCTGAAACGGGGCTACAGTATCGTCTTGGATGATGCGGGCAAGCCCATTTCGTCGGTAGCGGGCGCTACTGCAGGCCGCATGGTTGATGTCGAGTTTTCTGACGGCAAGGCGGCAGCGATATTCCAGGGCGGCACAGGCGGCAAAACTACATCCGCCCCCAAAAAGGCGCCAAAATCAAAGTCAACTCCAAAGCAGGGAAGCCTTTTATGATCCGGTTGAGTTTGTTTCTTGTCGCTTTCCTGTTTTCCCTGAATGCACTTGCCGATCGTGTTACTTTGACCGGAAATTTCACGCAAGGCGGCCTCGTTATCGGGCAGACGGAGCCCGGCGCCAAAGTCGTTCTGGATGGCGAGCCTGTAACCGTTTCGTCGGAAGGCCGGTTTCTTTTCGGCTTTGGTCGGGATTTCAAGGACTCAGCGGTGCTCGATATCTCTTATCCGGATGGTCAAAACGAGACGAAAACACTTTCTGTCACCAAGCGGGATTACCAAATCGAGCGGGTCGACGGATTACCTCCATCCAAGGTAACGCCAAGCCCTGAGTTCCTTGCGCGGATACGAAAGGAAAACGCAGAAATCGCGCGAATTCGTGCACTCGAAACGCCTGAGAATTGGTTTCTCTCCGGTTGGCAGTGGCCTGCAAAAGGCCGTGTGAGCGGAGTTTATGGTAGCCAGCGGGTGTTGAATGATATTCCAAAACGTCCCCATTTTGGATTGGATATCGCCGCGCCTGTTGGAACTTCGGTCGTTGCCTCGACCGATGGAATGGTGCGAATGGCAGAGGCCGATCTTTTTTACACAGGCGGGACCGTGATGATTGATCATGGCTACGGACTTGTTTCCGTCTACTCTCATCTTAGCAAAATTGATGTGGTGGTTGACCAGTTTGTCAGACAGGGCGAAAAGATCGGTGAAATTGGCGCGACAGGACGGGCAACGGGCCCACATCTTGACTGGCGCCTCAATTGGCTTGAAGAGCGGCTTGATCCAGAATTGCTATTGGGGCCGATGCCCGCACAATAAATGTCGGATCAAGCTGACCAATTGGCTGACGGCACCAAAACTCCCGAGAAGAGCAAAGAAGCTGCTGGAGTAAGGATTGCCAAAACCTAATAATCCGAGGGTGAATAAAAACTTCCTTCTTTCTCAATGTCCCACGTCCGGACTCCAAGAAGAAGGCTTATCCATTTCTCGTGGAAGGCTGTCGAATCCTGTTTAGCCTGAGGAGAAAACAGACCCAAAGGATCACTGCTTCCATAGTCAAATGACAAGGAAATTACCTCACTTTGGGGAATGTCGCTGAACTTCTCCGTTGCAAACAAGGACGCCTCTTTGGTATCCTGCCGATAGTAAAGTTCCACAACCCACTCAATGCTTTCAATCTGATTTTCCGACTCATATAAGCCATGTAGAGATGCAGCCTTGGCCGTCGAAGCGGAGATGGCGAGAAACGCCGCGCAGGAAAGAGTGATCCAAAGTGATTTCATATTGCCCTCAAACCGAGTTCATTTCCTCTCGGGGATTTTGAAATCATTACTGTTTGAGAAAGTTATCGCCCCTCATTTCAGCGACAGAATTATTTTACAGGAAATGATGTCATTACGTCAAACCTGGTCAGCGGTATGAAGTGAATTTCAGAATACGAGACGAGGCGATAAATATATAATAAAAACAATACCTTGGTTGAATTATGGGAGTCAGACCAAATTCAACTTTTTAGAAGTTGAAAGGGACTTAAGCGACTTTCGGGTGAGCTATAGTTAACAAGTATAGTTAATTTCTTTATAAAACGACTATTTTGGCACAGGATGGGAAAAAAGGGTGCATTGTGCCGAATCAAGAAGATTTCAGGTAAAATGAGGTTGATCATTCTCCTGCGCGTGGGTTGATCACGGGATATGGCGAGCCGGAAACTTCAGCTGAAAAAAAGGGGTATTGCTATTCAGATTTCAGCTTTTCACCAGCCTTGATAACGACATCGCCCGCTTTGTCCATATTTTTGCTGGTATCTTCTTTGACGCCCTGCCACGTATCGCTGCAGCCACTTGCAAAGAGGGAAAAGGATAATATGGTCGCCATTACAAATATGCGCGAAATTTTTCTCATCGCGGGATCTCCAGCCTGACAAAGCACCTCCCTGAAATTAGTCATCGTATGATTATTTTGCAACCGTTTCTGTCAAGCTGAAGCATATCTTGATGCAAAATTTATTTGGATTTAGCAGTGCCGAATGTTTCCAGCATTCTCATGAGCTGCGGATGGATGGAATTACCAGAGGAAATAACATTCCGCTGGTTGACGGATTTCCTGTTATAGATGAGTCGGTCTCCTCTGGTCGTTGTCGTGATGCCGCCGGCCTCGGAGAGGATAATGTCGGCGGCGGCTATGTCCCAGTCACTCTTTTGGGTGAGCGATAGGGAAGCATCCGCGTGACGGGACGCGACTTTTACAATGCGATACGCAATCGAATTAACATGGCTGAAAGTTGCATTCTTTACTTCTTCCAGCCAGCCGTGCCATTCAAAAGACTTCCGACTGGCGATAAGTTTTGCTCCGCCGAGATCAGCCTTATGGGAGCAGGTGATTGCCTCGCCGTTGAGCTTCGCGCCGCCGCCGATAACGGCTTCATAATATTCTTCCAATATCGGGTTATAGACGACGCCGAGAACCGGCTTTCCGTCCTCCACAAGGGCGGCGCAAATAGTGAATTCCGGCTTTCCGGCGATAAAAGAGCGGGTGCCGTCGATCGGATCAACGATCCAGACTCGCGATTTCTGGAGCCGGTCAGTGTTATCGACTGTTTCCTCAGAAAGCCATCCGTAGTCAGGCCGCGCCGTCAGGAGTTTATCCTTGAAATGCGTATCCAGAGCCAGATCTGCTTCGCTCACGGGATCGCCGGGTTTCTTTTCCCAGCTTTTCAGCGTGCTTTTGAAATAGCGCCGGGCGATATCGCCCGCCTCCCTCATCGCGTCGCTGAGTAACGCATGATCATTGCTAAAGCGCTGCGTCATGTACCGGCGACCATCATCCCGTCGATCCTGAGGCTTGGGGCGTTTGTTCCCTGCCGGAATTCCAGATCGTCGGCGGGTGTTAGTTTCATGAACATGTCGTTCAGGTTTCCCGCGATTGTCAGTTCAGAGACCGGGAAGGCCATTTCACCATTTTCAATCCAGAAGCCGGAAGCTCCGCGGCTGTAATCACCCGTGATGGCATTCACGCCAAAGCCGATCAGGCTGGTGATAAAAAGCCCTGACTTGATATCACCGATCAGCTCTTCAAGAGAGAGGTTGCCCGCTTCCATATAAAGGTTTGTCGTTCCTGACCCCGGAGGTGACGCGGTGCCACGGGTTGCCCGGCCATTTGTTCTAAGGCCGAGTTGTTTGGCGGAGGATGTATTGAGGATCCATGATTGCAACGTGCCTCCCTTAACCAGGTCTAGCCGTTTGTTTACCACCCCTTCGCCGTCGAATGGTTTTGAGGCGGCCCCGCGGGACCGGTGCGGGTCATCGATGATCCGGATGTTATCCGGAAATACCTGTTCGCCCATCCGGTCTTTCAGAAAGCTGGTTCCCCGCGCGATCGCCGCTCCGGCGATTGCCCCGGAAAAATGTCCGAGAATGCTGGCCGATACGCGGTTGCTGAAGACGACCGGAACTTGCCCGCTTGGCATTTTTCGCGGATTGAGAAGTTTTACGGCCCGTTCACCTGCCTTCCGGCCTATCTCTTCTGGCGAACGGAGGTCGGCGAAGTGATGGTGGCTATCGTAATCATAATCCCGCTCCATTCCCTGGCCTTCGCCTGCAATGACAGATGCGCTGATGGAGTAACTGCTGGAGCTGTAGGCGCCCTTAAAGCCACCGGATGTGACTAGGGCAATGGATGCGCGGCCCGAGGAGGCGCTGCCTCCTTCTGAATTCGTGACGCCGTTAACATCAAGCGCCGCCTGTTCTGCCGTCTTGGCAGTCTGAACAAGATCTTCCGGTGAAAGAGCGGTTTTGTCATAAAGATCAAGATCTGCAAATTCAGTCGCGAGATCGTCGGGATCCGCTAAGCCGCAGAATTTTTCCTCCGGCATGTTCCGCGCCATCGCCATCGCCCTGTCCACCAGTTCTTCCAGAACTTCAGGTTTGGCATCGTTGGATGAAACAAAAGCCTGCTGCTTTCCAATCAGGACACGAAGACCGAGGTCGTGAGCCTCGGACCGCTCTATTTCCTCCGTTTCTCCTTGCCGGACGGAAACATTGATCGAGGTTCCCTGTATGCGGACCGCATCGGCGGCTTCCGCACCCTTGCGAAGGGCGATCGCAATGAGGTCATCAAGGATATTCAGGGAATTTTGTGCATCGATAGTATGTTCTGACATGAAAACCCAGACTGAAATTTAACAACCCTCCATACATAGGGATGGAAGAGCGAAAAGGGAATCAGAAAAGCAGATTCATTCCCGACAAACCATCCCAAAGCAGTTTCCCGCCGGTAATTAGGAGCAGCATATAGGCGATGCGATAGAAAACTTCTTCGGAGATCAGCTTGTGCGCCTTGACTCCCAGCCATATCCCGAGCGGCGCAAGCGGTAGCAGAACGAGTGATGTCCCGACATTCTGCAGTGAAAACTGGCCGAGCATGCCATAGGGAATGAGCTTTACATAATTTATGGCAAAGAAAAACCAGACGGAAGTTCCGACGTAGAGCGTCTTGTTGATTTTCTGCGGGAGCATGTAAAATTGAAGAGGTGGCCCACCGGCATGGGCGACAAAACTTGTAAAGCCGGCGATTGAACCCCAGACAGACCCGCGCGTGAGGCTTGCCTTCGCCACATGATCGGCAGGAATTCTTCGAATATAGTGATTGAGTGTGAAAACAACACAGATTACACCGAGCAAAACTTTGATGAAATCCGCACTCAGGTAATTAAAGAGAAGATAGCCAATCAATATTCCGATAAGGGCGCCTGGCAGGAGATAGCCAAGATTACGCCAGTCTGCGATGCGTCGATAGGCGATCAGGCCAAAGATATCCATGACACAGAGAATAGGAAGGACGATTGCGGCGGCCTGCACCGGCGAAATCAGGAGGGAGAGCAGGGGGACGCTCAGGATACCGAGGGAACCCGCGAAGCCACCTTTTGAAATACCAATAAGCAAGCAGACAGGAATAGCAAGCAGGTAAAAATACGGATCACTGATCAGTGTCATTAATGACTTTCCGAAGCCGTCTTGAAAACGGTTCTTATACTATAATTTATTTCCAGATCGGCTTGCCGGTACCGGGCAAACCAAGCGACTCCCAGAGACCATTGATTTTTTCAACGACAGCGTCGTCCATACGAATTTCCTGACCCCATTCGCGGTGCGTTTCCGGCGGAATCTTATTTGTCGCGTCGAGCCCGATTTTGCCGCCGAGTCCGGACTGGGGAGAGGCGAAGTCCAGATAGTCAATGGGTGTGTTCTCAATAGTGGTAATGTCGCGCACCGGGTCCATCCGGGTGGAGACCGCCCACATCACATCCTTCCAATCGCGCGCATTGATATCATCGTCAACAATGATCAGGAACTTCGTGTACATGAATTGCCGGAGGTAAGACCAGGCCCCCATCATCACTCGCTTGGCGTGGCCCGCATAGGCCTTCTTCATGGAAATGACTGCAATCCGGTAACTGCACCCTTCCGGGGGGAGCCAGAAATCTGTGATTTCCGGAAATTGCTGCTGGATCAGGGGTATGAAAAGCTCGTTTAAGGCTTCTCCAAGGATGCTTGGTTCATCTGGCGGGCGGCCGGTGAAAGTGGAAAGATAAATCGGCTTCTTTCGCATTGTGATGGCGGAAACCGTGAAAACGGGAAAACTTTCAACAGAATTATAGTATCCGGTATGATCCCCATAGGGTCCTTCATCCCCATATTCATCCAGGGAAACATGCCCTTCCAGAATAATTTCCGCTGTTGCGGGCACTTTCAAGGGAACTGTCTTGCAATCGACCAGCTCCACCTTCTCCCCTCTTAGCAGCCCGGCGAATTGATATTCCGACAGAGTGTCCGGGATCGGTGTAACCGCGGCCAGTATTGTTCCCGGATCGGCCCCAATCACGACGGCCACAGGGAGTGGTTCGCGTTTTTCCTTGCCCCAGCGCGCATGATGCTGCGCGCCGCCGCGATGTTTAAGCCAGCGCATTAGGGTTTTATTCCGTGCCAGCTTCTGCATCCGGTATATGCCAAGATTGAAATCATCCGTCTTGCCGTTGCCCGGACCCTTTGTCACAACCAGAGGCCAGGTGATCAAGGGGGCAGGTTCTCCGGGCCAGCATGTCTGAATGGGCAGGGCATCAAGATCGATTTCATCACCTGTCAGAACAACTTCCTGACAGGGCGCCTTCTTGACGGTTTTAGGTCGCATGGTCATGACGGTCTTGAGAACCGGCAGCATCCCCATGGCTTCGCGAATGCCTTCTGGCGGTTCGGGCTGGCGCAGGAAAGCAAGGGTTTCGCCCACCTCGCGGAGCTTATCCGGTGTGCGGTTCATACCCATAGCAACCCGGTCTACAGTCCCGAATAAATTGACGAGGACCGGGATATCACTTCGCTTCCCCGCCTCATTGATCGGGTTTTCAAACAGAACGGCGGGGCCGCCTTCTGCCAGCAGACGGGTCTGGATTTCTGTCATTTCCAGATGGGTTGAAACCGGCTCGCTTACCCGGACGAGTTTATTATCCTTTTCCAGTTGCTCGATAAAATCCCGGAGTGAACCGTAAGCCATTTTTTCCTGTCCTGATATTACGCGCTGGTGCCGCGACTATGCCCGAGATTGCGCGACGCCGTAAAGAAAAAGAGTTTCCTATAGAGGAAGCGAGAACTTTCCGAGAATAATTGCGGCAAGGACGATCAGACCGAAATTCCTGTTGGACTTGAACAACAGCAAGCACCGGTCTCCATCGTCTATTTCGAGTGTTCGGATCTGCCAGACCAAGTGTAATCCCGCGCCGATCATGAGGAGATAGAACAGAGCGGTCGGGCCAACAATGGTACCCGCGACCAGTAACGCGGTAATCGTCACGGCGTAAAACCCCATTAGCCAGTATTTCGTTGTCTCGCCAAATTTCAGCGCCGTCGATTTAACGCCGATCAATATATCATCCTCTTTATCCTGATGGGCATAGATCGTGTCATATCCAAGAGTCCAGGCAATGCCGCCAAAATACATCACGACCGGGGCAATCCCTAGACTACCCTGAACAGCGGCCCAGCCCAGCAGGGCGCCATAATTGAAGGCAAGGCCAAGGAAGAATTGCGGCCAGTAAGTGAAGCGCTTGGCGAACGGATAAATGGCGACGAGCGCAAGACTTGCGACTCCAAGCAGGATAGCGAAGACGTTAAACTGGATCAATATCAGAAGACCGATCAGGCACTGAACGCCCAGCCAGAAGATGGCTTGAAACAGCGTGACCTGACCGCTAGGTATAGGGCGTTTTTTTGTCCGCTCCACCTGACCGTCGAAATTCCTGTCGGCAATGTCATTGAGAGTACAGCCCGCGCCGCGCATCACCAAAGCACCAATCGCGAACAGTATGAATAATGTGATGTCTGGTCCTTCTCCCATTGGCGCCGCGAGGGCAATGGACCAAAAGCAGGGAAGCAACAGGAGCCAGGTCCCAATCGGCCTGTCGAGCCGGGACAGCTTCATGTAGGGCTGCAATCCTTCCGGCGCGTATCGGTCCACCCAGTTCCTTTGACTGGCATCGGCTATAATCCGATCTAGTCGTAACATCTTTAAAATCGCTCCTGTCGCTCCAAAGGTGACGTGGATGGCATTAATTGCTATGAATCGCAATAATTTATATCACCGAACAACGAGTTTACCGCCAAATGTTACCAAAGCAATATTCGCTCCGCCTGTATGTCCCCAATGATCTTGGCAAGGATCTGGGCGTCGTGCTCGATAAAAACCAGTCGCATTATGTGGCAACGGTCATGCGACGAGAGGAAGGAGACAAGGTCGGTCTGTTTAACGGGCGGGACGGGGAATGGCTGGGCCATTTGCAGGAAGTGCACAAGAATCACTGTCTTGTCCATGTTACTGAACAATTGAGACCGCAGATCGAAGAGCAGGATATTGAACTTCTGTTCGCGCCGGTGAAAAAAACACAGACGGCTCTGATCGTCCAGAAGGCAACGGAACTGGGTGTTGCCAGCCTTCAACCGATCCAGACCACACGCACCAATACGGAGCGATTACGTGCCGACAAAATGGCGCTGCAGGCATTGGAGGCGGCGGAACAATGCGAACGGTTGAACGTACCGGTCGTCCATGGCCTTATCTCACTCGAACTGGCGTTGAAAACCTTGTATCCAGAGCGAACCCTGATTTTCTGTAACGAGAGAATGACGGGGGAAAGCGCCGTTAAAACACTCTCTCATCTGGAAAAGTCAGAAAAATGGGGAATTGTTACCGGGCCGGAGGGTGGTTTCTCTGACGAAGAAATCGAGCTTATCAGCGCGCGGCCAAATACCTACCCTATATCCTTGGGCCCCCGGATACTGAGGGCTGAAACCGCGGTTATCGCCAGCCTCAGCCTGCTTCAGGCCTTCCATGGTGATTGGGGATAGCCGATCCGATCCGCCAGTAAAATGTGACGGTTGGACAAAAACAAAAATTTAGGCTTGAAGACACCTTCGCAATTCTTTAATTCAAATTGAAAGGCCGGACCTGGGGCGCTTTGCCCGGCTGCTATAAAATGATAGGGGAATACATGTCCGGACCTTCCAAGGGCGAAGCTGTTGAAATTACCGATAAAGCGCAGCTTGTCGAATTTGCGGCCAGTGGGTGCAAACCTCGCGATAAATGGCGCATCGGCACAGAGCATGAGAAATTCGGATTCACACTTGATACGCATGAACCGCTCCCATATGAGGGCCCAAAAGGTATCCAGGCTATGTTGGAGGGGTTGCAGCGCTTTGGCTGGCAACCGGATTTCGAAGGCGATAATGTCATTGCGCTTTCGAAAGAAGGTTGCTCTATAAGTCTTGAACCCGGCGGTCAGTTGGAACTGTCTGGCGCAGCAGTTGAAAATCTCCACGAAACCTGTAGCGAGGTGCATACGCATCTGGCGCAAGTGCGCGAAGTGGGCGATGAGATGGGCGTTGGTTTTCTGGGGCTTGGGTTCAGCCCCAAATGGACTCGTAAGGAAACGCCGATAATGCCCAAGGGGCGTTATCAGATTATGAAAAACTACATGCCCAAGCGAGGTCAGCATGGCCTGGACATGATGTTCCGCTCCTGCACCGTTCAGGTCAATCTCGATTACGCGTCGGAAGCGGACATGATCAAGAAGTTTCGGACCAGTCTGGCGCTGCAGCCGCTGGCAACAGCGCTTTTTGCAAATTCACCTTTTACGGAAAGCCGCCCGAACGGTCACCTCAGTCACCGGAGCTATATCTGGACGGATACGGATCCGGACCGGACGGGCATGATCCCGTTTGTGTTCGAGGATGGTTTTTCCTTCGAGAGATATGTTGACTACGCATTAGATGTACCGATGTATTTCGTCTATCGAAATGGGACATACCTCGATGTGAGCGGTCAGTCGTTCCGGGATTTTATTGAAGGAAAATTGCCCGGTCTTCCGGGGGAGAAACCAAACCTTGTGGATTGGGACAATCATCTGACAACGCTGTTTCCGGAAGTCCGGATGAAGCGGTTCCTTGAGATGCGCGGAGCGGATGGCGGACCGTGGCGACGGCTTTGTGCGCTGCCGGCGCTTTGGGTTGGCTTGTTGTATGATGATGCGGCGCTGGAAAGTGCCTGGGATCTGGTCAAAGACTGGACGGCGGAGGACCGTCAGCGTATGCGCGATGATGTTATAACGCATGCGCTTAAAACCAAGCTCCCGGACGGCCGCGATATGCAGGCGCTGGCGTCGGAAGTGCTGGAAATTGCGACCGCCGGTCTGACGGCGCGGAAAAGCTTCGACAGTTTTGGAGAAGATGAGAGTCATTTCCTGAATGCGCTCAAAACCATTGTGAAATCTGGTCAGACACCGGCCGAGGAGATGCTGGCGCGATATCATGGCGCATGGAAAGAGGAAATCGATCCGGTTTTCACTGAATACGCTTACTGAGCGCCATTCAATTTCTCATAAATCGCGAAGGCCGCGTCATAATCATTGATGGCGGCTTTTTCCCGTAAATTCCGGAGAGATATTACGGTAAGGCGGAGCGCGTCAGTCCGGGCCGTGGACAACTTCGCGCGGCGGCCATAATCACCTAGGATCAGGTCTACCAGCTTATCGAGTTGCGGAAAGTCCCTGTTTTCTAACGGGCGCTGCAGAAGAGAAATGTAGGACATGTCTGAACTTGTCTCTACAATTGTTTCTGTTTCTCCCAATTCATTGATATCAAAAGAGTTCATATAGGAAATCAAGGCGGTGAGAGTATCGGTGTCCGGTTCCGGGCCGGCAAATTCGGTCGTGATGACATGACTTGTAAAGGCATGTAGATCAGGGAAGACATTGATCGTCCCGAAAGAAGCGCTGTCCGCTGAACCGCGCAGCGATGGAATATCAAGCGGATTGGCAATGCCATCCTCGAAACCAGCCTGCCAGAAACGGTTTGTCACATCAATACGTCCCGGCCGGTCTGACAGCCCATTGATATAAAAGCTTGTATTGACATGTCCATTAGTATGGCAACTGTTGCAGGAAAGTCCTATGCGGACGGCTTTCTCGCCAAGGAGGGACGGACTGCGGAACAGCAAGCGGCCAAAAAGCCAATCCCTGTCTTTTGGTGTGCCCGGTTTGATCAGTTCCGGAGGTGGGTTTTCCAGCTTCTCGGTTGAACTGCCCGGAGGCAGCCAGTTTTCAGAATCCGCCAAAGTGGGGGCAGCATAGAAACTCTGCGCCGATGCGAACAGGGCGATAAAGAAGCTGAAGACTGGAAGCTTCAGACGCCAGTCATTTTTACCCTGTGCCACCAACGGTCAGCCCTTCAATCAGCATCGTTGGCTGCCCGACACCGACCGGGACGCTTTGTCCGGCTTTCCCGCAGGTGCCGATCCCGCTATCGAGTGCCATATCATTGCCGATCGCTGTTACTTTCTTGAGCGCTTCACTTCCTGTGCCGATCAAGGTGGCTCCTTTTACGGGAGCCGTTATCTTGCCATCTTCAATGAGGTAGGCTTCTGTGCAGGAAAAGACAAACTTTCCGGACGTGATATCGACTTGCCCGCCACCGAAGTTGGCCGTGAATATCCCCTTCTTGACCGATTTCACAATTTCCGCTGGATCCTTGTCACCGCCCAGCATGTAGGTGTTGGTCATCCGCGGCATTGGTAAATGCGCATAACTTTCGCGGCGTCCATTTCCCGTTGGCTCCACCCCCATCAGCCGGGCATTCTGTCTGTCCTGCATATAGCCGACCAGAATGCCATCCTCGATCAGCATCGTTGAGCTGCTTGCTGTGCCTTCATCATCAATGCTGAGGGAGCCGCGGCGATCGGCGATTGTTCCATCATCCACGACAGTTACGCCGGGTGCGGCAACCCGTTGTCCCATCAGGTTGGAAAAGGCCGAGGTTTTCTTGCGGTTGAAGTCGCCTTCGAGACCGTGTCCGACAGCTTCATGCAGGATAATGCCCGGCCAGCCCGGCCCAAGAACCACATCCATTTCCCCCGCCGGTGCGGCCATAGAGTCAAGGTTGACCATTGCCTGACGATAGGCTTCATCGACTGCGGTTTGCCAGGTAGACTCCTGGAGATAAAAATCATATCCGGTGCGACCGCCTGTCCCGTGTGAGCCGGATTCCCGTCTGCCATCCTTTTCCACAACGACAGAGACATTTAACCGGACGAGAGGACGAATATCGCCCGCCCGCTCACCGCCAGCGCGGATAATCTCTATCCCCTGCCATGATCCGGCGAGGGAGACAGAAACTTGAACGACCTTGCTGTCTTTGGCGCGGGCATAGGCATCAATTTCCGATAATGCCTTTACCTTGGCATCGAAAGGAATTTCGTTTAACGGATTGTCGTCCCGATAAAGCGACTGGTTTGAACCCGCAGGAGGAAGTGCCATGGAGCCGTTTTTCCCGGTCTGAACAGCCTGAACGGTCTTTGATGCATTTCGGATAGCCTGCTCGCTGAGTTCCGCTGCGTGAGCAAAGCCTGTCGCTTCTCCAACGACGGCACGAAGACCAAAACCCTGTGTCGTGTCAAAGCTGGCACTTTTCAGCCGACCGTCATCGAACGAGAAGCCTTCCGATTGGCGGTACTCCAGGAACAGCTCTCCATCATCCGCAAATTCCAGCGCGTCAGAAACCTGTTTCTCCACTACATTGCGGTCCATGCCCGAGGGCAAGAAGAAAAGGTCATTTGCTGTCGATATATCGGTCATAAAGCCGCTCCGGTTCGTTCTTTTACTGCTTCCATCCATATGAATATGTGTCTTTTGACCGCGAATGTCGAGGGACGGTAAAATGTGATTTGAAAGATTCTAATCGGCTTGAATCTCCATGCTGCGAATTGGTGTGACAAATTGTCACAATTTGCCTTCAAAAAGTTTGGCGCTTGATATTGCGCCTGATTTTGGAATTAAGATCGCAACATATTGAATTAAAATAATTTATTGGGAAGAAGGAGTATGGATGCGTAAAAATATTTCGCTCAAAATGCCGATTATGTGCAGTCTTAGGCTTGTTATCTGCCATATCCGTGGTGTAGTTTCCGGCCAAATCGGGCGGAAAGCATTTTGATTTGATACATGCAGGCGAGTATAAGTCAAAAAACTGTCCAAAATTTGACCGGGTCGGCGTATACTGGCTTGTACAGCTGGTCGAGTTAAATAGTCACGTGATCACAGACGGGAATTGATGATGGGTAGGTTTAAGAATCTTGTCGTATTTATGGCCGCAGTTGCGGGCAGCTTTTCGACGATAGGAGTTGCGGCAGCGGAACAGGGGCAACCTGCGCCATGGCAGACGACATTTCAGGAGGCGTTCTCGCCGGTCGCGCTTGAGCAGCACTCTTTCCATGATATGTTGCTCTGGATTATCAGCGCCATCTCGATTTTCGTGCTGGCCTTGCTGATATATGTGATTATTCGTTTTAACAAGCGGGCCAATCCAACTCCGTCCAAAACGTCCCATAATACATTTGTCGAGATTGTCTGGACGGTTGTTCCCGTCATGATCCTGATCGTCATCATGATTCCCTCCCTGAAACTCCTTTATTACGGCGACAGGATTGAAACGCCTGATATGACGTTAAAGGCGATCGGATACCAGTGGTACTGGGGCTATGAGTATATGGATGAGGAAGGCCTTGCTTTCGATGCGGTGATGCTTGAACAGGATGAGTTAAAGCCAGGCCAGCCACGTTTGCTGGCGACGGATAATGCGATCGTTCTGCCGATAGAGACAAACATCCGGGTTTTGGTTACGGCCGAGGACGTACTGCATTCCTGGGCGATGCCTGCCTTTGGCGTTAAGATGGACGCCGTGCCCGGTCGGCTTAATGAAACCTGGATGCGGATAGACAAGGAAGGTATGTATTACGGTCAGTGTTCCGAGTTGTGCGGCGCTCGCCACGGCTTTATGCCGATCATGATCCGAGCGGTCAGCAAGGAAGACTATGACAAATGGCTTGTTGAGGCTAAAAAAGAATTCGCAAGTGGCGGGACGCCAGCAATGAAATTTGCACAGGTCACACCCGAAAACGCAGAGTAACAGGCTAGAGAGAGGCAAAAGATTATGGCTTACGGTTCAGCGGCCGCTCACGACGAACATACTCCCTCAGGTTGGAAGCGGTGGGTCTATTCGACCAACCACAAAGACATCGGGACAATGTATCTGATCTTCGCGGTGATTGCCGGTATTATCGGCGGCGCAATGTCCGTTTTCATTCGCGCAGAACTTCAGCTGCCCGGTGATCAGCTTTTGAACGGCAATTTCCATTTCTTTAATGTTCTGGTGACGGGCCATGGTTTGATCATGATCTTCTTCATGGTGATGCCGGCGATGATCGGTGGTTTCGGTAACTGGATTGTTCCGCTCATGATTGGCGCGCCGGATATGGCGTTTCCGCGTATGAACAATGTGTCATTCTGGCTGTTGCCACCCGCTTTCGGCCTTCTTCTGATCTCGATTTTCGTTGAAGGTCCGGCAGGGGCGAATGGAGTCGGAGGTGGCTGGACTTTGTATCCGCCCCTCTCCTCATCACTTGGTCATCCCGGCATGGCGGTTGATTTCGCTATTCTTAGTCTCCATTTGGCGGGCGCGTCTTCTATCCTGGGGGCGATCAACTTTATCACAACCATCTTTAATATGCGCGCGCCTGGCATGACCATGCATAAGATGCCGCTTTTTGTCTGGTCGGTTCTGGTGACGGCCTTCTTGTTGCTCCTGTCTCTTCCGGTTCTCGCCGGCGGCATTACCATGCTGCTGACAGACCGGAATTTCGGCTCTACTTTCTTTGTTCCTCAAGGCGGCGGCGACCCCATCCTGTTCCAGCATTTGTTCTGGTTCTTCGGCCACCCGGAAGTTTATATCCTGATCTTGCCGGGCTTTGGTATCATCAGTCAGATTGTCTCGACGTTCAGCCGCAAACCCGTTTTCGGATATCTGGGTATGGCGTATGCGATGGTCGCCATTGGCGGTATCGGGTTCGTTGTTTGGGCGCATCACATGTATACGGTCGGTATGAATGTTGACACGAGGGCATATTTTCTCGTTGCAACGCTGGTGATCGCGGTTCCGACAGGCGTAAAGATTTTCTCATGGATCGCAACAATGTGGGGCGGTTCCATTGAATTTAAGGCGCCAATGGTCTGGGCGCTGGGCTTCATCTTCCTCTTTACAGTTGGGGGTGTTACGGGTGTTGTGCTGGCCAATGCCGGCCTCGACGTGGCGCTGCATGACACCTATTATGTTGTGGCCCATTTCCATTATGTTCTGAGTCTGGGAGCTGTGTTCGCGATTTTTGCTGGCTTCTACTACTGGTTTGGCAAAATCACGGGCTATAACTACTCCGAAAAGCTCGCTCATCTGCACTTCTGGGTAACCTTTATCGGTGTGAATATGATCTTCTTCCCGATGCATTTCCTCGGGTTGGCGGGTATGCCGCGTCGTATTCCGGATTATCCCGATGCGTTTGCTGGCTACAATGCCATCTCGTCCTATGGTTCCTATGTTTCGGCCGTTGGCGTCCTGATCTTCCTGATCACGGTTGTTCATGCCTTCGTCCGTAAGGAACAGGCGGCCGACAATCCATGGGGGGAAGGGGCAACGACATTGGAATGGACCTTGCCGTCACCACCACCTTTCCATCAGTTCAACGAACTGCCGGTCATCAAGTAAAGGCCAGAGGAGACATTCTTGTCCGACACAAGCCTTGAAAAAGAAGTAATCGAGACCCGCGTCAATACAGATCTGACGCGGGTCAGTGATTATTTCGCGCTGCTAAAACCGCGGGTGATGTCGCTTGTTGTTTTTACGGGCGTGGTTGGGCTTGTTGTTGCCCCAGGGAGTTTGCATCCGGTGCTTGCTGTTACGGCGCTGCTCTGCATCGCGATCGGCGCCGGTGCGTCCGGTGCGATCAACATGTGGTTTGACGCGGATATAGATGCTGTAATGGAGCGAACGCAGGAACGGCCAATACCAGCCGGTCGGGTCAGTGCAAATGAGGCCCTTGCTTTCGGGACTGTTCTTTCCGTCGCCTCTGTGGTGCTAATGGGACTGGCGGTGAATTATGTGGCGGCGGCTCTGCTGGCGCTTACAATAGCATTTTACGTTTTTGTTTATACCATGTGGCTGAAACGTCGGACGCCCCAGAACATTGTTATCGGTGGAGCTGCGGGGGCCTTTCCACCGATGATCGGCTGGGCGGCTGTTACGGGCGACGTGAGCGCGGAATCGCTCATTCTGTTCGCGATAATTTTTATGTGGACGCCCCCGCATTTCTGGGCGCTCTCGCTTTGGCGTGACATTGACTATGCGAAAGCAGGCGTGCCGATGCTGCCGGTTGTTGCCGGTCGCGACGTAACCCGTCGCCAGATTGTACTTTATAGCGCACTTCTTTTTCCCATTGCCGTAATGCCTTATGTCCTCGGATATGCAGGTATTTTCTATGGCGCCGCCGCAGCGATCCTCAGCGGATTGTTTCTATTGATGGCGCTTCGGGTCTGGCGGCGGAAGGATGAGGAGAGTGCCAAGCAGCTATTTGCTTTTTCACTGTTGTACCTTTTCTTGATTTTTGCCACGTTGCTTGGTGAAAATCTCCTGCGGGCGGTGATTTGATATGACGCGCAATGACGAACATCAGAAACGTCAACGGGCCCGCAATTTGGTGGTTGGGGGAGTGCTTGTCGCCCTCGTCATTTTATTTTACCTGATCACCGTCGTAAAAATGTCCGGGGGAGCCGGTGCTTGATGAAAAAGCAGAATAATAAGTCGGTGCGTCTCGCCTTCGTTTTGCTTTCTGTCGTGGTGGGCATGGTGGGGCTGTCTTACGCTTCGGTCCCGCTGTATGATCTTTTTTGCCGTGTGACGGGCTATGGCGGTACCACGCAGCAGGCAGAAATTGCGCCGGATGTGGTGCTTGACCGCGAAATGACGATCGAATTTGATGCGAATACCAGCCGCGAAATGCCGTGGGAATTCAAACCAGTCGAACATAAGCTGACGATGAAAGTCGGCGAGAGCGCGCTTGCGTTTTATGAAGCCTATAATCCGACGGATCGTGCCATCAAGGGCACCGCTACTTTTAACGTGACGCCGCAAAAAGTTGGCCAGTATTTCACGAAGATTGATTGTTTCTGCTTTACAGAACAGGTGTTGCAGCCGGGCGAACGCGTTGACATGCCGGTTACTTTCTTCGTCGATCCCGAGATCGACAACGATCCGAACGCGAAAGAAGTCAAGGTCATAACGCTTTCCTATACTTTCTTCATGAGCGATGATGAGGACGGAACGGAGGTTTCGGCAAAAGCCGAGAAGAAATCGGTTGATGTTAATTGACCAAAGAGTGAATTTGTAACTTTCAGGACCGGATTTGTTCCGGATGAATTGCAGGAGTTTAGGAATGGCAGATTCTCACGCCAAACAACATGACTATCATCTGGTCGACCCGTCGCCTTGGCCGGCACTCTCATCAATTGCTGCCTTTGCCACGGCTATTGGCGCGGTCATGTGGATGCATGACAAAGGCTACGCGGTCTTTGTCATTGGGTTTATCGTCCTTTGCTATACGGCCTTTGCCTGGTGGCGTGACGTCATCAAGGAAGGTGAGCATGAAGGGCATCATACACCCGTAGTGCAGCTAGGCTTGCGTTACGGCATGATCATGTTCATTGCGTCGGAGGTGATGTTTTTTGTTGCCTGGTTCTGGGCTTATTTCAACGCGGGCCTGTTTCCAACCGAAGTTGGTGGCGGAATCTGGCCGCCTGAAGGCATCCTGACTTTCAATCCCTGGCATATCCCGCTGCTAAATACCGTGATCCTGCTGTTGTCCGGCACAACGGTGACCTGGGCTCATCATGCGCTCCAGCATGGCGATCGAAAGGGATTGGTGCAGGGGTTGCTGCTAACCGTGATCCTTGGTGCCTGCTTCACTGCAGTCCAGATATATGAGTATTCCCATGCTGCGTTTGGCTTTTCTGACGGGATTTATCCATCGACCTTCTATATGGCCACGGGCTTCCATGGCGCCCATGTCTTTATCGGAACGGTCTTCCTGCTGGTTTGCCTGCTTCGGGCGATGAAGGGTCATTTTACGCCAACCCATCACTTTGGATTTGAGGCCGCCGCATGGTATTGGCATTTCGTTGACGTCGTATGGCTGTTCCTTTTCTTCGCAGTTTACTGGTGGGGAGCAGGACCGGAGTGGACCTGATCTGACTGAATGCCTTATTCCTATGGCACGCCAGTTTCCCCTTTGCGCGCCGGGCTTACCTGCAAATGCCCGGCATGCGGAAAGGGGAAACTCTTTTCAGGCTTTCTGGATGTTGCAGAAAGCTGCGATGATTGCGGACAGGATTTCAGCGCTGTGGACAGTGGTGACGGGCCGGCGATTTTTATCATCTTTATTGTCGGATTTATCGTCGCCGGTCTCGCTGTTGCGACCGAGCTAATTTATCATCCGCCCTATTGGGTGCAGTTATCAATATGGTTGCCGACAATCCTGATATTAAGTCTTGGGCTTTTGCGGCCCTTCAAGGCGTATTTGATTGCCTTGCAATTCAAGCATAAGGCCAGCTCCGAAATCGAGCGTTATTAACTTATGAAAAATTTTTCACCCGGACTTATACCAACATTAATCACTATTCCCTGTGTGCTGATTTTGCTCGCCCTTACGATATGGCAGGTTAATCGTTATAGCTGGAAACTGGAACTTCTCGACACGATTGATACCCAACTTTCTGCTGCGCCGGAAACACTGCCACCTGGGGATATTGATCCCGAACTCTGGCACTATCGCAGGGTTAGTCTGACGGGGGAGTTTGACCATAATGATGAAATCCACCTGTTCGCGCATGCTGAAGCTGGCCGCGCCGGATTTCATATTATCACGCCGTTCAAGCGGAGTAATGAGAAAGACATTATTCTTGTCAATCGGGGCTGGGTGCCGGAACCAAGGAAGGACCCGCAAACGCGCACTGAAGGACTGATTGAGGGGGAGACTACGGTTACAGGTGTCGCCCGAAAACCTTGGGAAAAATCATGGTCATTTTTGCCCGAAAGCAACGCTGAAGACAATGTCTGGCTCTATGGTGAGCTGTCCGCGATGGCAGATCATCTCGGGATAGAAGTGGCGTCGGTGTTTGTCGAACTGGACGCAAATGAAATTCCTGGCGGACTACCGATAGGCGGGCAGACGCGCATTACCCTTCCCAACAATCATATTCAGTATGCGTTTACATGGCTTGGGTTGGCAGTGGCGATGATAGTTATTTACGTTCTGTATGGCCTCAAACGCGGGCGAGAAAAGCAAAACCTTGATGTCTGAAAATTCAAGTGCTTACTCTCGTCTTGAGAAAGTCTTTGCGCGCCTATCTGCTGTTTCCGGTGCGGCGGCTATGTTGCATTGGGACAGCGCCACAATAATGCCTGCAGGCGGAAGTAAGGCCCGTGCGGAGCAATTGGCGGCTTTAAGCCTGATATCCCATGACATGCTGACCCAAAAAAATGTCGGAGAGTTGCTCGCCGAAGCGGAAGCGGAGAGCCGTTCGCTTGATGTCTGGCAAAGTGCCAACCTGACGGAAATGCGGAACCGTTGGCGGCATGCAACGGCAGTCGAGCCGGACCTGGTTGAGGCGCATTCCCATGCAACGTCGCACTGTGAAATGCTCTGGCGCGATGCACGTCTCAATAATGATTTTGCCAGCCTAGTTCCCTCGTTGAAAGAAGTGGTTCGTCTGACGCAACGTATCGCGGAGGCGAAGTCCGCCGCTTTTTCTCTGCCGCCTTACGATGCGTTGCTAGATGAGTATGAGCCCGGATGCACATCTTCCATGATTGATCCATTATTCGCCGATCTGGAAGGTTTTTTGCCGGGTTTCCTTGGGACCGTTCTGGAGCGCCAGAAAAGCACGCCTGACGTTCTCAGGCCGCCAGGGCCGTTTGAGGCGAGTGTTCAGAAACAGCTCGGTCAGGAGTTCATGACAGCGCTCGGGTTTGATTTCAATCACGGTCGGCTGGATATCAGTCATCATCCGTTTACCGGCGGTATCCCTGATGATGTCAGGCTGACCACCCGCTATGAGGAAGATGATTTTACCCAAAGCCTGATGGGCACACTCCATGAAACCGGGCATGCCCTTTATGAGCAGGGGCTGCCTAAGGAATGGCGGTCGCAACCAGTCGGCGTGGCAAGAGGGATGGCATTGCATGAGAGCCAGTCATTGTTGATTGAAATGCAGTTGTCCCGCGGTCCTGATTTCCTCGCCTTTGCCCTGCCGCGCATTAAAGCTGCTTTTAATGGCAGTGGCGCTGCCTGGGAGCAGGAAAATCTGGAACGTCTTTACCTTACCGTCGAACCGGGCTTTATCCGGGTGGATGCGGATGAAGTGACTTATCCCTCACATGTCGTCTTGCGCTATTCCCTTGAAAAGGCGCTTCTATCGGGCGATCTGGATGTGTCGGATTTGCCGGCGGCCTGGAACAGTGGGATGCGGAAAATGCTTGGCATAACGCCGCCAAATGACCGACTTGGCTGTCTTCAGGATATTCACTGGCCAAACGGGGCAATCGGCTATTTTCCGACCTATACACTGGGCGCCATGGCCGCCGCGCAGATTTATCGCGCTGCGAAGTCTGATATTCCGGATTTTTCAGGAAAAATCAGGGCCGGAGCATTTGATGATTTGCTCGGATGGCTGCGGCGGAATATCCATGCACACGGTAGTTCACAACCCACTGACGGTATTCTGCAATCGGCAACGGGGTCTCCCCTGTCTGTGGATGCCTTCAAGGCGCATCTCACGGAACGCTACTTGCCATAGGAAAGACAATCCAGACTTGCGCGAAAGCAACGCATATGGTTACTCTCACCCGCCATTTGATCCATATACGGGAGAATGAGATTGCGCTATATCAGCACGCGTGGAAAAGCGCCTGTTTTGAATTTCGAGGAAGTAGTCCTGACTGGTCTCGCGCGGGATGGGGGACTCTATTTACCCGAGAGCTGGCCGCAGTTTTCCCGTGAGGATATCAGGAGCCTTGCCGGCATGACCTACGCAGAGGCGGCGGCTTTCCTGTTGCAGCCGTTTCTGGGCGACAGTATTGCACCGGAAGACTTCCAGTCGATGACACAAAAAGCCTATTCCAGCTTTTTTCATGAGGCGGTTGTGCCGATCAGTCAGATTGGCAGCAACGAATTCCTGATGGAACTTTATCACGGCCCGACGCTGGCGTTCAAGGATGTGGCTCTGCAGCTTCTCGGATTGCTCTATGATCACCTTCTCGCCCGTGAGGGAAAACGCGTGACGATCGTCGGGGCGACATCCGGGGATACAGGATCCGCCGCGATCGAGGCGTGCCGCGGGCGAGAGGCGATCGATATATTCATCCTGCATCCAAAGGGCAGGGTATCAGAGGTGCAGCGCCGACAGATGACCACTGTGACCGATGTGAACGTTCATAACATCGCGATTGAAGGGGACTTTGATGATTGTCAGGCCATGGTTAAGGCAATGTTTAATGACCATGATTTCCGGGATACCCTCGCGGTCTCGGCGGTTAACTCAATAAACTGGGCACGCGTTATGGCGCAGATTGTTTATTACTTCACAGTAGGTGTCAGCCTTGGCGCACCGGAGCGTTCGATCGCTTTTTCTGTTCCAAGCGGTAACTTCGGGGATGTTTATGCCGGATATGCTGCAAGCAAGATGGGCCTGCCGGTCGAGCAGCTGATCGTGGCGACCAATCGGAATGATATCCTCTCACGCTTCTTCAATAGCGGTGAATACCGGAAATCCGGGGTTGATCCGACCATCAGTCCTAGCATGGATATTCAGGTTTCCAGTAATTTTGAGCGGTTTCTTGCCGACCTTTATGGGCGGGATGGGGCCGAGGTTGCAAACCTAATGGAAAAGCTGGACCGCAACGGGGGCTTTTCGGTGAACATGTCCCGACTGAATGAAAGTATTTTCGCCGCAGGTCGATGCGACGAAGAGGAAACCTTCGAGACCATCCGCAAAACCCTGACGCATAGCGCAAAACTGGTTGATCCGCATACAGCGGTCGGCCTTTTTGTTGGAGAAAAATGTCGCAAAAGTGGGAAAACGCCCCTGGTTACCTTATCTACAGCACATCCTGCGAAATTTCCTGAAGCTGTGGAAAGAGCAACAGGTGAACGGCCTGCCCTCCCCCAACATATGGCGGATCTGTTTGAACGGGATGAGAGGCTTGTTAGTTTGCCAAACGACGTGGACACGGTAAAATCATTTATTAAAGGGCATGCCCGCATACTGAGCGAGGCTTAAGGACGAAAGAATATTAATGGACATAAGAGTCACAACGCTGAAGAACGGACTGAGGGTTATTACTGATCCGATGCCGGGACTGGAAACCTCGGCGGTCGGAGTGTGGGTTGATACCGGCGCGCGCCATGAAACGGCGGCTGAAAATGGTATTTCCCACGTGCTGGAGCATATGGCGTTTAAAGGAACGGCAAAGCGGTCTGCCCTTCAAATTGCTGAAGTGATCGAGTCTGTTGGGGGTCATCTCAATGCCTATACCAGCCGTGACCAGACGGCTTACTTCGCAAGGGTGTTGAAGGATGATGTGCCGCTCGCCGTGGACATTCTCGGTGATATTTTGCAGCATTCAATTTTTGATCAAACAGAAATTCTGCGTGAGAAAGAAGTGATCGTTCAGGAAATCGGTCAGACAAACGATACGCCTGACGATGTTATATTTGATCATTTGCAGGAAACCTCCTATCCCGACCAGCCAATTGGCCGCTCTATTTTGGGGACAGCTGAACAGGTGCGTGGATTCGACCGACCAATGATCGCGGAGTACATGAAAAACCACTATCTGGCACCGAAAATGGTGTTGAGCGCATCCGGTGCGGTAGATCACGACGCACTGGTGCGGCTGGCGGATAGAGCCTTTGATGAGTTGGCGACAGAAGGTGAAACCTTGATGGAACCAGCCATATATCAAGGCGGTGAGTATCGAGAGGAGCGGGATCTGGAGCAAGTTCATTATGCTCTGTCGGTGCCTGGCCTTTCCTATTCGGATGACGACTTTTATACGGCGCAAATACTGTCCGGTCTGCTGGGCGGGGGTATGTCGTCTCGCCTGTTTCAGGAGATTCGGGAGCGCCGCGGGCTATGCTATTCGGTTTTCAGCTTTTCCTCATCATTTGCCGATACGGGAACCTTCTCCGTTTATGCGGGAACAGGCGCAGATCATATTGGTGAATTGAGCCATGTGCTGAGTGACGAACTTTTGTGTGCCAGCGAGGATATAGAACTGGCTGAGGTAGAGCGGGCGAAAGCACAGTTGAAGGCCTCTCTTCTGATGGGGATGGAAGGCCCCGCGGCACGCTCTGAAGTTCATGCGCGGCAAATTCTCATTTATGGCCGTGTGCTGCCCGCTGCGGAAATCATTGAAAAAGTTGATGCTGTAACTGTCGAGGATGCGAAAAATCTCGCCGGTCGTTTATTTTTTGGTGTTACGCCCAGCATTGCAGCGCTGGGCCCGCTGAAAAAACTTGATCCGTTTGACAGGATTGCGGCAAGATTTAGCTAGGTCGTGATAAGGAGGCCGCGGTGATGCTGGACAAACTGTCATTGATGGGAAGCGGCCCTAAAGTAATCACCGACCGGCTTATCCTGCGGCCACCCCGGATTTCCGACTGGGAAAAATGGTCGGGCGTACGCGCCGAAAGCCGTGATTTCCTTGTCCCTTGGGAGCCCGTCTGGACCATGGACTCTCTTACCAAGGCAAGTTTTCGGGCGCGGCTGCGTCGCTATACCAGGGATGCTAAGGATGATACTGGGCAGGCGTTTTTCCTAATTGACCGTAAAACCGAAGATATTATCGGGGGCATAACGCTAGGGAACATTCGCCGCGGCGTAGCCCAGACCGGCACGCTCGGGTACTGGACGGGTCAGCGTCATGCGCGAAAAGGATATATGTTTGAAGCGCTCTGCGGTCTGATACCGGTGTTATTCAACGAGTTTGGCCTGCGACGGGTTGAGGCGGCATGCCTGCCGTCAAATATTCCAAGTTCCAGATTGCTGGAAAAAGTCGGATTTTCAAAAGAAGGACTGGCGAGAGAATATCTCTGCATCAATGGTGTCTGGCACGATCACTTGTTGTATGCATTGTTGCGGACCGACAGAATCGCTCCCTAACGCATGTTATCAGGCGTGGCCGATATCACCGAAAAGAAGGGACGGGTCTACGCCAAGTTTGTTGATGGCGACTTCCCATTTGGTGTCGAGAGCCGAGCCAAAGACTATTTCTGTGTCCGGATCGACGACAAGCCAGCCGTTTTCCTGAATTTCCTGCTCTAACTGGCCGGGGCCCCATCCGGAATAGCCAAGTGCAAGGAACCTGCTTTCAGGGCCACTCCCCTGGGCGATGGTTTTTAACATGTCTACCGTTGCCGTCAGCGCCATATCATCGCTGATTGCCAAGGTGGTTTCATACATAAGGTCTGTGGAGTGGACGACGAACCCTCGCTCCGTATCCACAGGACCGCCAAAATGGATATTGATCTGGCTGCTGCTATCCGCTTTCGGTATTTCCAGTTGCTCCAACAGATCGTCGAAGCTCAAGGCATCAAGGGAACGATTTAAAAGAATACCCATGGCCCCCGATTCCGAATGAGCGCACAGCAGGATCACGGCCTTTTTAAACCGCGGGTCCCCCATGCTGGGCATCGCCACCAAGAGCTTGCCGTCCAGATAACCGGTATCTATTGTGCTGACTGTCATAATATAAATATGTGTCTTTTAGCTAAAATTCCCAGCGACAAAATTTTTTCATGACGCGATTGTGACATACCAACCCTTAAATAATGTTTTATATAATTGTTCAAACCTGTTGATGGATAAAAGGTTCCCGTCGGATGAACATAAAGAACACAGTCTTGTTTTATATGATGCTGGCTTGCCTGGTTGGCCATTCAGGTGCAAACGCAATGGCCGCTTCAAGTACCGAATGGATCAGGACAGACCAGTCGAGTCTTCGGCTGATATCAGAACGGGAAGGCGTCGCGGGCCGCGATTCTCTGCGTATAGGCCTTCAGATCAAGCTTGCCCCGGGATGGAAAACCTATTGGCGGACGCCTGGGGATGCAGGAATTCCCCCGAATTTCGACTGGAGCGGCTCAGAGAATTTAAAAGATGCTTCTGTTTCCTGGCCTTTACCTGAATCTTTTGAAACCTACGGTCTGACGAGCTGGGGCTATCAAGATGAGGTAGTTTTTCCTGTAGAAGTTTCTCTAAAAGAGGCAGGAGAGCCACTTGAGCTGAAGCTACGGCTTCAATTAGGCATTTGCGAGAAGGTTTGTATTCCCTATGAACATGATTTTACGTTCTTTCTGGACGTGGGTACGCCTGATATTTCTCCGGAAGCTTCCATTATTGACAAGTACGCAAAACATGTTCCCTCCGTCATTGGTTCCTCAGCAACTGCATTCAATGGTGTTCGTGCAACAGCGTTAAATGGCGAAGATTTCAAGGTGACTGTGAGTAACAGTACACTCTTCAAAGCGCCTCAGATTATTGTCGAGGGCAAAGAAGGTGCCTATTTTCAATTGATGTCGACGTCAATTTCAGAGGATCGCAAAGCAGCAAATTTCACTTTGAAAGCCGATCTGCCTGCGAAGACAGATATTCTACCCGGTCAGGGAATTACGGTTACGATAAGTGATGAGGGGAGAGCGGCGGAAGGAAAGTTGCATGTTGAATAAAAATCATTGGCGTAACGTAGAAAACTTTTAATTTTGGCAGACATGACTATGTTAGTTTTACCGAAAGCCACTACGCAACTAGATAAAACAGGATTTTAAAATGACGATAAAAGTTGGTGATAAACTTCCAAATGTCGATTTGATGATGATGACTGACAAAGGGCCGTCCAAGGTTTCAACCGCGGATTTGTTTGGCGGCAAGAAGGTTGCGTTGTTTGCTGTCCCCGGGGCCTATACGCCGACATGCTCTGCCAAGCATTTGCCGGGGTTCATTGACAATACGGCGAATTTGAATGCTAAAGGGGTTAGCGATATCGTTTGCCTGTCCGTGAACGATCCGTTTGTCATGGCCGCGTGGGGTAAGGATCACAGCGCCGGAAGCATTAAGATGGTTGCTGACCCGGATGCGGCCTTTACCAAAGCAATGGGTGTTGAATTCGATGCCTCCGGTGCAGGGCTGGGTGTCCGTTCCCGTCGTTACTCCATGGTCGTCGATGATGGTGTGGTTTCACAGCTCAACCTTGAAGAAACCGGCGGTTTCGAAGTATCCGATGCAGAGACACTTCTCGGCCAACTCTAGTCTTAGGTTCAGAGGGGAGGGCCGCGGCCTTCCCCATCCTTGCTAAGCTCACGGGTTATTTTTTGAATTTTTCCATCCCGACGTTGGCAAGCTCGTCGGCTTTTTCATTGCCGGGGTCGCCTGCATGGCCCTTGACCCATTTCCAGCGAATTTGATGTTTTGATATAGCCTCGTCAAGCGCAAGCCAGAGATCCTTGTTTTTTACCGGCTTTTTTGCCGCAGTTTTCCAACCGTTTCTTTTCCAGTTGACCATCCATTTGGTGATGCCATCCTTGACGTAGGTGCTGTCTGTATGCAGCTCGGCAATGGTGCTGCGTTTCAGCGAGTTAATTGCTTCGATCGCGGCAGTCAACTCCATGCGATTATTGGTGGTTTCCACCTCTCCGCCACAGAGTTCTTTCGTTTTTCCGTTGTATTGCAGAAAAGCGCCCCAACCGCCCGGACCGGGATTTCCGGAACAGGCGCCATCCGTATAAATCACAACAATTTTTTCCGTCAAAACAAGACTCCTGATTAGTTTTACTAAACGAACAGCTATCGGCGTTCGGCTATTAGCATGATTGTCGTGGCACGGCAATTTCGGAAAAAGTAAAATTCTTAACCGAAAATTAGCGCCTTGCCGTCAAATTTACCAAGTATGAACGGGACCCAATAAGCCCGTATCGGATGAAGAGGTTTGAGTGGGCAAGATGCAAAAAAAGCTATTTTCAGCGGAAATTAAACAATTCGGTTCGACCACTCCTATGGAACTCGGCCCTGTCTCAGACGGCATTAACGGCCTTCAATTCCAAAATATGATGGAGGCTCTGAACGACATTAAGGCAATGCTTGGCGAAACAGATGCGGTTGAACCCTCTGCCGAAGAGGTTGTAGAAGTGAAGGCTTCTGCAGAGTTGGAAATACTCCGCAACGAGTTGCAGGAACTATCCGACGTCATTCTGGAAACTCGACGTGAAATTGCCTCTTTGAGTTCATCAAAGACCGGCCAGAAGCTTGTTTCCGTTACGGACCAGCTTGATGCGGTTGTAGGTGATACTGAAACAGCGACAAATACGATACTTGAAGCAGTTGAGACAATTGAAGACAAGAGCGAGAGCCTTGAGCTGCATGCAAGCTCGCCGGAAGAGGTTGAAAGCCTTGAGGCGATAGGCAAAGCTGTTATGAAGATATATGAAGCCTGCAACTTTCAGGACGTGACCGGCCAGCGTATTTCGAAGGTGGTTGCCACACTCGGTTTTGTCGATGAGCGGATTTCTAAAATGATTGACATCCTTGGCGGTGAGGATGAACTCGAAGTACTTGATATTGCAGAGTTGAAGCCGCAATTTGACGAGGATGTAGAGCTAAGTGGTCCGCAACCGGAAGGTCATGAGATATCCCAGGACGAGATCGACTCGCTTTTTGACTAACTGACGCCGTTCAGTATTCAGTCATTCCAGGCCGTATGCCGCGACGGATTTTACAGCCTGGTGGAACTGAAGCTTCTTGAAATATTCCTGCGGGTCCTTCGGTTTAACCAACGCCCCTTCAATCTGATTGAGCCAATCGAACAGCCGCGTAAGTAAGAACCGTACAGCAGCACCCCGACAAAGCAGTGGCAGAAATTCAAGCTCCTGCTGGGAGAAGGCGCGGATTTCCCGATAGCCGTTTAACAACTTTCGCGCCTTGGTAATATTAAAACTGCCGTCGTTCTCGAAACACCAGGCATTCAGGCAGATCGCAAGATCATACGCGAAAAAATCGTTGCAGGCGAAATAGTAATCGATGACGCCGCTAACCTTGTCATTCAGAAAAAAGATATTATCGGGGAACAGGTCCGCATGAATGACCCCGCTCGGCAGGGTAGTGGGCCAATGATCTTCGAGATAGCCAATTTCCGTCTCGATCTCGGATAAAAGATCTGCGGACATGTTTTCATGGCCGCCATCACGGCATGAAGTATAAAGCGGACGCCAATTTGAAACAGAGAGGGTATTCACCCGTTGGAGTTTGAAGTTGCTGCCGATGGTATGAAGCTGCGCCAGTGTCTGTCCCAGCAACGCGCAATGTTGAGGTGTAATCCGCCGAACGGACCGGCCATCCAGAAATTCGATGATCGCTGATGGGCGGCCCGCAACTTCTTTCAGGTTGCGGCCATCCTTTGCTGAAATTGGCCGGGGAGACGTAAAGCCGCCCTCAGCGAGATGTTCCATCAGGCCCAGAAAGAATGGCAGATCCTCTGCATGCACGCGCTTCTCATAGAGGGTCAGGATGAAATAGCCGCCCTCTGTATGCAACAGGAAATTGGAGTTCTCAACGCCTTCCGCAATGCCTTTGCAGGAAAGCGCCTGCCCCAGATCATATTGTTCAAGCAGGCCGTCCAACTCTTCATCTGAAATTTCAGTATAAACGGCCATGAATCAGGCGGCGCCTTCACGTTCCAGGATTTTAGGCATCTTGAAAACTACCTGTTCCTGATTGGTCACGATTTCTTCCACGGATACGTCATACCGCCGGGAGAATGCATCAACAACTTCCTCCACGAGGGTTTCAGGGGCAGAAGCTCCTGCCGTAATACCGATTGTGCCAATATTCTTAAATCGTTCCCACGGGATATCGGATGCACGCTGGACCATGGCAACCTCGGCGCAGCCGGACCTCTCGGCGACTTCCACAAGCCGCATGGAATTCGACGAATTCGGCGCCCCAATTACCAGCAACCCTTCGCAGCGTTCAGCCAGAATTTTCACGGCTGCCTGCCGGTTTGTGGTTGCGTAGCAAATATCTTCTTTCCTCGGGCTCTCGATGGCCGGGAATCGTTCTTTCAGGATGCCGACAATTTCCCGGGTCTCGTCTACGGAGAGCGTTGTCTGGGTTAGATAGGCGAGTCCCTTGCCAGGTTGGTTCGGTGTAAATGCTCGCGCTTCTTCTGCCGTTTCCACCAAGGTGATTTGGCCTTCGGCAAGCTGTCCCATGGTTCCGATAACCTCCGGATGCCCGCGATGTCCAATCAGAATTATTTCGTTATTGTCACGTTCATGGCGCTCGGCCTCCCGATGGACCTTGCTGACCAGCGGACAGGTGGCATCAATATAGAACATTTTCCGGTTCTCAGCTTCGGTCGGGACCGACTTAGCGACGCCATGTGCCGAGAAGATAACCGGCACATCCTTCGGGATATCTTTTAGTTCATCGACAAATACAGCGCCTTTTTTTTCCAGATTCTCAACGACAAAGCGGTTGTGGACGATTTCGTGGCGGACATAGACCGGCGCGCCATACTTTTCCAGCGCGCGTTCGACAATCTGGATTGCACGATCAACACCGGCGCAAAATCCGCGCGGTGCCGCCAGTAACAATGTGCGTTTTTCTTTATTCATGCTCTTTCCGTTCCGGGTCACTTACCAAGTTTTATAGAGTGTTCCGGTGAAACCTTGCTTATTGCGTCAGTCCATTCTAGATTTGCCGGACTCATACAACAGTTTCAAGGGTAATGCCATAACAAGGCGAGGTAAATTGAAATGAGGGTGGCCATAAATATGGAGGAAAGCCTTTATATATTGGACATCTCCGTTGATCTGAAATGTAGTTGTGCCGTCGCCTTGCAACGGAACTTGTGATAAAAATTAGTCTTTAACCCATCGGGACACTATGCCCTTGTTAAAAATATTCCATAAATTTCCCCGTGTGTGTGTTTTGGCCATGCCTTTGTTCCTGACAGCGGCCTGCAGTGGAAGCGTCGATACGGATATCTTCAGTGTTTTTGGATCGTCAAAGCCACCGCTACCTTGTCCAAGGGTTGAAGTTCTTCCGGGGGCGGAGACTATTACTATTTTTCGGGAAGGAGAGGGGCGGGATCTTGTCGATGTTCGCTTTGAGGGAATCATCGTTCCGTTCAGCGGGCAATGTCAGTATGTGGATGATGATACGGCAGTTGTTGTCGAGCTGATCCTACGGATCGGCGCGACCAAAGGACCAGCGGCAGAAAGCCAGACGGAAGAGTTTCCGTTCTTTGTGGCTATTGCCGAAAGGTCGGGCGAAATCCTTGCGAAGGAAGTTTTCTATAGTCCGCTGGAAGTCGAAGAGGGGCGACGACGCGCCACTGTTCAGGAAGAATTGCAACAGCGGATCCCTCTGACGGGTCTCAAAACCGGTGGGGACTATGTCATCATCATTGGTTTTCAATTGACCAGGGAGCAGATGGAGCTTCAAAGCTGAAGTCACACAAAAGAACATTACTTGTTTGACTAAACCGAAATCAGTCTTATTATCCTTACACATTCAGTCGATCCCCGCGGGAGAGATGGGCATAGTCAAACCATCGCCGAAGGAGCAACCACCCCGGAAACTCTCAGGCAACCGGACCGCAGGGGGATGAAACTCTGGAAAGCAAATCACAATTGTGGTTTCACCGAAGGGGTAAGCGGTATGGGCGCAATTGTTAACGCATCCGTAACCGTCAAATCTCTCAGGTTATAAGACAGAGGGGGTAGGTTCCAGCAGAGCTAGCGTTGGGACGTCGCCTTTTGTCTGAAACCGGGATTGACGTATGAGTGAAGTACCTGCCACAAAAAAAACCATCCTTCACGATCTGCATGTAGAACTGGGCGCCAAGATGGTGCCGTTCGCGGGTTATGATATGCCTGTTCAGTATCCAGCGGGAATCCTCAAGGAACATTTGCATACTCGTTCGTCTGCAGGGCTGTTCGATGTTTCTCATATGGGACAGCTGGTTATATCCGGAGATGATCCTGCAACAGCGATTGAAAAGCTGATTCCCGGAGATATCCAGGCTCTGGCTCCCGGCGAGATGCGCTACAGCTTTCTCACAAATAAGGATGGTGGCATCCTTGATGATCTGATCGTTACGCGCCGGGAAAAGGACTTGTTCGTCGTCGTAAATGCCGCCTGCAAGGAGCATGATATCGCCCTACTTGAGAAAGGGCTTACGGGCAAGGCGGAAGTTCGAGAGCTCAAAGACAGGACGCTTGTCGCCTTGCAAGGGCCTAAAGCTGCAACTGTCCTTTCGAGATATGCAGATGAGGTGAAGGAAATGCCGTTTATGACCTTCCGGGAAATTTCCCTGGATGGTATCTCCTGTTTTGTGACACGTTCCGGTTATACCGGGGAAGACGGCTATGAAATCTCCATCCCGAATGAACACGCTGTTTCCTTTTGCCGAAAACTGCTGGCGGAGGACGAAGTCGCGCCGATCGGGCTTGGCGCGCGCGATTCGTTGCGGCTTGAAGCGGGCCTCTGTCTGTATGGTCATGATCTGAATGAGCAGACGACGCCAAATTCTGCCGGTCTGCTCTGGGCGATCAGCAAGCGCCGCCGCGAGGAAGGAGGATTTCCCGGATCTGATGTCGTACAGGCGCAAATCGCCAGTAAACCGGCAATGAAACGGGTTGGCATCCTCCCGGAAGGTCGTGCCCCGGCGCGGGAACATACCGAGATTGCCGATGAAGCCGGCAATGTGATCGGTGAAGTTACCTCCGGTGGTTATTCCCCCTGCCTGGAGGCACCCATTGCCATGGGGTATGTCCCACTTGCATTCTCTGCGGTGGGTACGAAAATCAATTTGCTCGTCAGAGGCAAAGCGCGCGTCGCTACCGTCGCCAAAATGCCCTTTGTGGAGCAACGCTATTATCGAGGTTAAATTTTTAACGGAGTGTTATGAATGTCATACAGGTTTACGGAAGATCACGAATGGGTGTTGCTGGAAGGCGATGTAGCAACAATCGGTATCAGTGACTATGCCCAAGGGCAGCTGGGTGATGTGGTCTATGTGGAAGTTCCGGAAGTAGGTTCGGACATAGCGAAAGGTGACGAGCTTGCTGTGGTCGAGAGTGTCAAGGCTGCGTCCGAAGTTTACTCTCCGGTCAGCGGTGAGATAATTGAGGTAAACGAGGATCTGGAAGGCGCGCCGACATTGGTCAATGAGGCAGCTTTGGAAGGCGGCTGGTTCGCAAAAGTCAAGGTTACAGATAGTACAGAAATTGACGACCTGATGGATGAAGAGGCTTACAAAAGCTTTATCGAGGGTCTCGACGAATGAGGTATATGCCCCATACCGCGGAAGAGCGGCAGGAAATGCTGGCAAAAATCGGTGTTTCGTCCGTTGATGACCTGTTTGCCGATATTCCGCAAGAGGCGCGACTTGGCGACTTGCTTGACTTGCCTTTACATGAAAGCGAAATGACGGTTGAGAAAAACTTTCGCAATCTGGCGGCAAAAAATCTCTCTCCGTATATGACGCCCTGTTTTCTAGGCGCGGGAGCATATCAGCATCATGTCCCGTCGGTCGCGGATCATATCATACAGCGGTCCGAGTTTCTGACATCATATACGCCGTATCAGCCGGAAATCAGTCAGGGCACACTGCAGGCATTGTTTGAGTTCCAGACACAGGTGGCGCTTATAACCGGGATGGAAGTCGCAAATGCGTCCATGTATGACGGCGCTACGTCCTGTGCCGAAGCGGTTTTGATGGCGTGCCGGGTAACCCGGCGCAAGAAGGCAATCGTCTCAGGCAACCTGCATCCGCATTACCGGGATGTGACGCGCACGACCCTGCAATTCACGGAATTCGAGGCGAAAAACCTACCACCCGTGTTGGAAGGCAAAGAAGATTTTGATGACTATATAGGGTCAGACATAGCCTGTGTCGTCGTTCAAAATCCTGACTTCTTTGGCCGCGTCCAGGATTTTACAGCGCTCGCCGATAAATGCCATGAAGCAGGCGCTCTTCTGATTGTCGTCGTGAATGAAGTTGTTTCGCTTGGCGCGATCATCCCGCCTGGCGATATGGGAGCGGATATCGTTGCCGGAGAAGGGCAGTCTATTGGCGTGCCGCTCTCATTCGGTGGCCCTTATGTTGGCCTGCTTGCAACACGGCAGAAATTTGTCCGCCAGATGCCAGGACGACTTTGCGGTCAGACCGTCGATCAGGACGGCAAGCGCGGCTTTGTTCTGACGCTCTCTACACGGGAACAACATATCCGGCGCGAGAAAGCGACCAGTAATATTTGCACAAATGCGGGGCTCTGTTCGCTTGCCTTTACAATACATATGAGCCTTTTGGGCGAGACCGGCTTTGCAAAGCTGGCAAAGCTGAATCACTCCCAGGCAGTCACTCTGGCGGAACAGTTGGAGGCGATAGACGGTGTTGAAATAGTCAATGACACTTTCTTCAATGAATTTACCGTCCGGCTTTCCGGCGATGCGTCATCTGTTGTTGAAAAACTAGCTGCGAGGGACGTATTGGGCGGTGTGCCGGTTTCTCGTCTGATTCCGGATGATCCGGATATGACTGATCTGTTGCTTGTGACTGTAACGGAAACCTGCTCCCTCTCGGATATGGAGCAATTTGTCGCCGCGCTGAAGGAGGTGCTCTGATGCTGAACAATAAAGGTCGCCCGACCCAGCCTGTAGCTGTTGATGATACTGACACTCCAATAGAGACATATACCGGGAACAAGGGCCTTGAGCTTGAATCCCCCCTTATCTTTGAGCAGGGGGTACCCGGGCGCGTTGGCGTGGATATGGCTGAGCCGAAATCCGTCAAAAGCCGCCTCGGCGGACTGGATCGCAAGAACCCAATTGGAATGCCAGACCTCTCAGAGCCGCAGGTTCTCCGGCATTTTGTGCGGTTAAGCCGGCAAAACTACGCCATTGACGCGGGCTTTTACCCGCTTGGCTCCTGCACCATGAAGCACAACCCGCGGATCAATGAAAAAGTCGCCCGGCTTGTGGGACTTGGTGACCTCCATCCAATGCAACCAATGAGCACGGTGCAGGGGGCATTGGAAATTATCGACAGCCTTGCCCATTGGTTGAAAACGATTACGGGAATGCCAGCGGTTGCGATGTCTCCTGCTGCAGGCGCTCATGGAGAGTTGTGCGGTGTCATGGCCATTCGGGCGGCCCATGAAGCGAAGGGAGAGGCGCGCACGCGGATTCTGGTGCCTGAATCGGCGCATGGGACCAACCCGGCCACTGCCGCGCTGTGCGGTTACAAGGTTGAGGCGGTTCCGGCGCGAAAAGACGGGCGGATGGACCTGGATGCCTTTGCCAATAAGCTTGGCCCCGATGTAGCTGGCGTCATGCTGACCAATCCCAATACCTGCGGTCTGTTCGAGACGGATGTGAAAAAGATTGCGGATATGGTGCATGAGATTGGCGGCTATTTCTATTGTGATGGCGCCAACCTAAATGCGATTCTCGGTCGAGTGCGCCCAGGTGACCTTGGTGTCGATGCCATGCATATCAACCTTCATAAGACGTTCTCAACCCCACATGGGGGCGGGGGACCGGGTTCTGGCCCCGTTGTCTTGTCCGATGCACTGGCACCGTTTGCACCGGTTCCTTTCGTTACCCATGGTAAAGATGGCTTCGCATTGGTTGAGCAGGCGGAAGGCGCCGCCGGTCAAAGCTTTGGCCGGATGAAGGGTTTTCATGGTCAGATGGGCATGTTTATCCGGGCTCTCGCCTATATGCAGAGCCATGGTGCGGACGGATTGAGGCAAATCGCAGAGGATGCTGTCCTGAACGCCAACTACGTCAGGGTAGGGCTGCAGGACAAGCTGCATTCTCCGTTCCCGGGGATTTGTATGCATGAAGCATTGTTTGACGATAGCACCTTGAAAGGCACAGGCGTTTCCACGCTTGACCTTGCAAAGGCAATGATTGACGAGGGGTATCATCCCATGACCATGTATTTTCCGCTTGTTGTCCACGGGGCGATGCTGATTGAGCCGACGGAAAGCGAATCACGCCAGACTCTTGATCAGTTTATTGGGACCATGAGTCATTTACTGGATAAGGCAAAAGCGGGTGAGGCAGATGCCTTTCTTAGTGCGCCGCATTTCGCCCCTCGGCGTCGGCTCGATGAAACTGGCGCTGCCCGTAATCCTGTATTGCGCTGGACAGAGCCAGAAGGCACGAATAGCGAAAATGAGACACTTTCTGCAGCATCCTAAGCCTCCCTTCGTTTGCTGCATACTTTAGCCTCGCCTTGAAAGGCGAGGCTTTTTTCGTGTGATGGAGACAAGAACCGGGTTGAGACACAAAAAAAGCCTCGTAAAAGCTACGAGGCTTTGATTTCTGAGTTTCTCTTTAGCTAATTGAGCTGCTTTTCGAGGCCGGAGATTGACTGATCAATCAAAGCATCGGCTTTATCGCCCTTGAGTCCATCCTGCATCAGCTTGGCTGCCGCAGCGATTGCGACGTCGACGGCAATACCCTGCACTTCGGCCACGGCCTTTTCTTCGGCTTGGCGAATCTTGAGTTCTGCCAGTTCCTGGCGGCGGGCAAGACTTGCCTCTAGCTCCTTGATGCTTTCATTCCGCAGAATTTCCGCATCTTCCTTGGCTCTGGAGACAATATCTTCTGCCGTCTGCATGGCATCATGCTGCCGCCGCTGGTAATCCGCAAAGAGTGCCTGAGCATCCTCCCGCAGCTTTTTAGCTTCGTCCAGCTCGCTCCGAATCTTGTCGGCGCGGGCGTCCAACTGTTTGGCAACCAGTGGTGGGACCTTAAAATAGACCAGAAGGGCAATAAAACCCAGAAACGCGATAGCGACCCAAAAGGTGGGATCTTGTAGCATCAGGCGTCTCCCTTCATGCTGGCCGCAACCGCTGTTTCCGCATCCTTGTCGGAGACATCAATTGCAATAAGCTTTGTTACTGCGGACTTAGCCGTATCAGCCGCAATCTCACGGACATGACTGAGCGCTGTTTCCTTAGCTTTGCGAATGCTAGCTTCTGCAGCCTTAGCCTTTTTTGCCAATTCTGCATCCAGTTCCGCTTTGCTGGCTTCCTGTTCCTTGGCCATGGAGGCTTTCAATTCGGAAACGATGCCATGGGCCTTTGAGCGGGCCTGAGAAAGTGCTTCCTCATAGTCGGCTTTAGCCTTGTCCGCATCTTCACTCAGCCGTCTTGCTTCTTCCAGATCCGATGTAATACGATTCTGCCGGCTTTCCAGAACATCTGAAATGCCGGGTATCGCCACTTTCGCCATCAGGAAATACAGAATGACGAATGTGATCGCGAGCCATATTAGCTGCGGTGGAAAATCTGCAATATTAAGTTGCGGCATACCGGCTCCTTAATCCAATCGATCGGTGATCTTTCAATGAGAAAGTTTGATTAACCGAACAGGATCAGGAATGCGATAACCAGCGCGAACAGTGCAACAGCTTCTGTCAGGGCGAAGCCGAGCAGAACGTTACCGAAAACTTTCGGTGCTGCAGCCGGATTGCGCAAAGAGCCAGAAACATAGGACCCGAAGATATTTCCGATCCCCACACCCACACCTGCAAGTGCGATAGTCGCAAGGCCGGCACCGATCATCTTAGCGGCTTCTAATTCCATAATATTCTTCCTTCTAAATCAAGAACAACCAATGTTGAAGATTAACGAAAACTCAATGATGCAGGTGAAGCGCATCGTTAAGATAGAGGCATGACAGAATGGCAAACACATAGGCCTGCAAAAAGGCGACCAGGAATTCCAAGCCTGTCAGGACAACAATAAAACCAAGTGGCAACCAGCCGAGGAAAAGCCCGAGGCTAACGACAAATCCGCCAAATACTTTCAGCAACGTATGACCGGCCAACATATTGGCAAACAGTCGGACAGAGAGGCTGATGGGGCGGACAAAATAGGAGATAATCTCGATCGGCACCAGAATGACCAGCAGGGCAACAGGGACGCCGCTTGGGACAAAGAAAGTCAGGAACTTGAACCCATGCTTGAAAATTCCAATGAGCGTCACACCAATGAAGACAAGCGCAGCCAGCGCAAATGTCACGATGATCTGACTGGTAACTGTAAAGGTATAGGGGATCATCCCGAGGAGGTTACAAAACAGCACGAACATGAACAGAGTGAAGATGAAGGGGAAATATCTCCGTCCTTCAGATCCAACATTGTCCTTGATCATGTTGGCGATGAACTCATAGCTGAGTTCAGCCATAGACTGCATCCTGCCCGGCACCATCGCCCGGCTCCGCATACTAAATGTCAGGAAAAGGGTCACCGCGACAATTGCGAATACCATGAAAAGGGAGGCATTTGTAAAAGAGACATCAAGGCCGCCAACGTTCATTTCAACAAGGCGCTTAATCTCGAATTGCGCAAGAGGGCTATTTTCTGCCGCCACGATGCTGTTCCCGTTCTACTGTTTCAACTTTCCCAAGGTACCTGACACTAAAAGCCCGATACCTATTCTTCAAGTTCGCCGCTATTCATGCGCCTTGCGACCTTTATGACGTTGTATAGACCAACACCGGCGCCGACAATCAAAAATACCAGCATCACCCAAGGCTTCGTGTCCAACCACTTGTCGAGCAACCAGCCAAACCACCCGCAAACCAACAACGCCGCGACCATCTCTACCGACAGCCTCCAGGCTTTGCCCGCGCCTCCGTTTCGCTCTACTTTCAAGTCGCTGCGTTGCCAGGATGCTTGCTCCTGCTGCTGCTGCGCCTTTTTCAGCCGAGCGCTGAAATCTTTTTCCGAGGGAGGTTCAGGCTTACTCATTTATGTCTCCTGACACAAAGCTCAATGCTGCCATCCACCCCTACAGAAAGCGCGGGAAACATACGGTCTGCCCCCTTGGGTGTCAAGACCTTACAGGCGGCTTTTTCGACAGTTTTTAATTTGTCGTCTTTCGGTGTTGTTGCAATGCCATAAAGAGCTTAAGCGGCGCTTTCGGTAATCTCCTTGGCTTTCTCAAGATCGACCGAGACAAGCTGGGAAATTCCGCGCTCCATCATCGTCACGCCAAATAATCTGTCCATCCGTGCCATGGTGATGGGATGGTGAGTTATGACAAGAAAACGGGTGTCCGAATCCTGAGCAATACTCTCAAGGAGATGACATAGCCGCTCAACATTAACATCGTCAAGCGGCGCGTCCACCTCGTCCAATACGCATATAGGCGCGGGATTGGTGAGGAAAACAGCGAAGAGCAGCGCCACAGCGGTCAACGCCTGTTCGCCGCCGGAAAGCAGCGACATGAGTTGAAGTTTTTTCCCGGGCGGGCTTGCCATGATTTCCAGCCCGGCCGCAAGTGGATCATCAGATTCTGTCAGGGTCAAATGTGCCTGACCGCCACCGAAGACCTGCTTGAACAGTTCCTGAAAATGCTGGTCGACTTTTGTAAAAGCGGTCAGCAGTCTTTCACGGCCTTCTTTGTTCAATCCTGAAATTCCCTGCCGTAACCGCGCGATGGCCGCCAGAAGGTCTTCACGTTCATTCGTGAGCGTTGTAAGCTGTTCCTGCACTTCTTCGGCTTCAATCTCTGCGCGCAAGTTGACTGGCCCCATGCCATCACGTTCGCGTTTCAGCCGGTCTAGCTTGCGTTCGCTGTCCTCGACAGGAGGAATTTCCTCACCTTCTTCGATCCCGCCGGCAGATTTTATCTGGTCAGGAGTACAGTTGAGCTTTTCCCTTACCTGCTCTGCAAGGGTTTTCAGCACTTCCGTCATATGCTCGACGTCTGATTGATGCCGGACGCGCTCTTCCCGACAGGTTGCGAGTGCATCCTGGCATTTTTTCAATGCCGCATCACATTCTCCAAGAATCGATTCGGCTTCCGCCAGCTTGTCCTTGACACTGTTTCTTCGTCCTTCGGCGCGGGCGATTTCATCCATCAGGTTGTTTCGCTTTGCCGCAATCTCCTCAGGCTTTCCCTGTATCTCGGCGAGCTCTTCCGCCGTATCCTTAAAACGCATTTCAAGCTGGACAAAATGTTCGGCCATATTTTTATTCCGATCAATCCAGCCCATGAACTCTCGATCAATAGTTGCCAGCCGATCACACCGCGCCGCTGCTTCCCGTGCCATTCGATCCGATTCGCTTCTGAGGATGGCAAGCTCATCCCGCTTTTCATGAAGCTCCGCCCTCAGCGTTTCTATTTCGGCACGGCTTCCGGCCAGATCCGGCATTCTGGTGAGGGCATCCTGTTTTCCCCTTAAGTCATTTGACAAGGCTTCCCGTTCTGCGGACTGCTCAGCAATGCTTTCTTCCAGCGAGGATAAGCGGGACTGTTTGGCGGCATTTTCACGAATCTCTTCCGCATGAACGGCGCGAAGCTTTGAAAGCTCCTGGTCCTGTTCGCGTTGCTGACGGCGCAGCATTTTCAGCTTCTCTGTGCTTTTGTTGAGCAAATCCGAGCAGGACGTCAGGTCGTTTGTCATATTTGCGAGCGTGTCCCGCTTCTTTAGTAATTCCTTTGCGATTTCTTCCAGGCGATTTCGTTGTTCCAGCCGGGCCGCTGCGGCTGTTTTCGCGCCTGATTTTTGGGTAAAACCGTCCCATCGCCATAGATCACCGTTCCGGGTCACAAGCCGTTGTCCGGGTTTTAGTTTGGCCTGCAAACCCGGCCCATCTTGTACGTCTATGATTGCGATCTGGGATAGACGCGCCTTTAAGGCGTCATGACCCGTGACAAATTGATCGAGCGTGGGAAGGTTGACCGGAAATTCTTGCGGAACCTCCGTATGATCAACCAGATGCCAGTAAGTCGAGGCCGCCTCATCCGTTGGCGCTTCAAGCTCATCGCCGATCGCGGCGCCAAGCGCAACTTCATAACCTTTGCTGACTGTTAGCTCTTCGATGATACCCCTCCATTCGCCATCATCTCCGGACTCAAGAAGCCGGATCAAAGCGCTCTCTTCCGCTTCGAGGGCCGTCACATCGCGCTCTGCCAGCTTGACTTTCTCACGCGCTTCGCGCTCAGCACCATCAGCAGACTGCCGAAGCATTTCCGCTTCATCAGTCGCTGCATTAAGTGCGTTTAATGCCGCTATTTTTTCCTTTAATGGTTTGGCTGAAGGGGAGTCCGTTCCGCATTCTCCGAGTTTTTCTTCCAGTAATGCCTTCTCTGCCGTCAGATCTGACAGCCGTCTTGTGAGTTTTTCAAGCTGGGCGGTGGCGGCTTCAATTTGCTGACTTAGGCTATTGCGTTCCGCAGTTTCAGCGGCCACAGCTTCTGTTTTTGCATCGAAGCTGCTTTGGAATTTCTGAAGTGCTGCAGAGCGCTCATTGACCTTTGAGAGAATAGCTTCCGCTTGTGGCCCTGCGTTCTCTATCTCTTTTTTCAGTTCGGCTTTTTCCGCCTCCAGACGTGTGATCGCCTCAGCCGAATCTTTTTCAAGGTCCTTCTCGCGGATCATATCACTCGATATCTGGCTTTTACGGTCCTCCAGCTGTTGCTTGGTCCGCTTCGCGCGCTCCTCCTCCGCATCCAGATTTTCCCGCGCTACCGTTAATCGATGTGCGGCGGAGGCGGCTTCGGCCTCCGCGTCACGAAGTGGTTTTAGCGCCTCGTTCGCCCTTAAGGTAGCTGACTCAGCCGCCGCCGCCTGCCGGGTCAACTCATTTACGGCCATAACCGCCTGTTCATATTTATGGCGTGCATCCGCCGCTTTTTCCTTAGCTTGTTGATGTTTACGATATAGCAGCAGAGCTTCGGTCTTACGGATATGGCCGGAGATATTGCGGTAGCGGTTAGCCTGGCGGGCTTGCCTTTTCAGGTTGGTGAGCTGGACTTCAAGCTGCTCAATGACGTCGTCAACCCGCTCAAGGTTGGCTTCAGCGGAATTTAACCGGAGTTCGGCCTCGTGGCGGCGAGAATGCAACCCGGAAATACCGGCCGCTTCTTCCAGCAGATGCCGCCGTTCCTTAGGCTTGGCGTTGATCAGGGAACCAACGCGACCCTGACTGACAATGGCCGTGGAGTGAGCGCCTGTCGCCAGATCCGCGAAGAGAAGCTGCACGTCGCGCGCCCGGGCGACTTTGCCATTAATGCGATAATCCGATCCGGATTCGCGGCGAATGCGGCGCGTGACATCCAGCTCCGGCGAATCGTTGTAGGCTGCCGGGGCGACCCGATCTTTGTTATCAAGGCCGAGTGTGACTTCAGCTGCATTACGGGGCGGCCGAGAGGTTGTGCCCGCAAAGATCACATCATCCATGGCACCGCCACGCAAGTTGCGCGCAGAGGTTTCGCCCATCACCCACGTCAAGGCTTCGACAAGATTGGATTTGCCACATCCGTTTGGCCCAACGATGCCTGTCAGGCCATCCTTTATCAGGAGTTCCGTGGGTTCTACAAAGGATTTGAACCCGGACAGTCTTAAATGTGCAAACTTCACAGCCTCTCCATCACTCGGTAATCTACGCTAATGTCTTAAGATAACTGTCCATTGCCTCGAAGCTTCGGTCACGTTCGTATTTTTCGCCCTGGATAAATAACGTAGGGGTCGAATCGACACCAAACTGCGTTGATCCTATCAGGCTTTCCGAGGCTATTCCGTCCACCAGTTCCTGATTTGTGAGGCAAGTTACGAATTCCTCAAGCGCGATTCCGTTCTTCTCGCCTATCTCGATGAGGGCAAGGGCGGGATCATCTGCCCTTGTCCATTCTTCCTGTTGCACAAACAGAGTGCCGATCATTTCAAAGAACGCGCTGTCATCATTAGTGCATTCCGAGAGGATTGCTGCGATGAAGGCAAAACGATCAAGCGGAAAGTGCCGATAGACGAATTTCGCTTTACCCGAGTCCACATAGTTTTTCTTCAGGTCACCGAATGTAAATTTATGAAAATTGCCACAATGACCACATGTCAACGACGCATATTCAATAATCGTGATGGGGGCCGTCGGAAAGCCGAGCACGTGGTCGCTTTGCAGAATCTGCGGTTTCGCTGCATGGGCATCTCCGGCGGAAAAAAGTCCTGCTGCTGCCGTTGCGGCAAATGGCAATATACTGCCATTTTTAATAAAATTTCGTCGAGATATAGCCAATTTTTCAACTTTCCTACTAGATATGGTGTCATTATAACTTTTCATTCTTCAATCCTCAAACGATTCCTGTGAACAATCGCAACATAATATGGGTTTGTGTGTTTTACAGAGGCTAACCCTCTTTCAAGTCGTTATCTTCGTTCTTGATATCCCTGTTCCGTGCTCCCAGCATCGAAGTTGCGACAGCTGCAAGGCGCTTTTTAAGCTCTGTGTCGGAAACATTCTTGATTGTCTCCTTGATCCACTCTTTTTGTGCTTCGCTCAAAGGAACGGCAGGTTTTTCTCGCCGCACCTCCGGCTTTTGCACCGGCGCTTGGATCAACTGCAGTTTTGCAATGGCGCGATAGCCGAAAAAGCTGTTAATTCGTTCTATAATCAGAGGCTCGAAATGCTGGAACTCCGGCGCCCAGCCCGGCGCGACGCGTATGCGAAGGGTCGCTTCGCTGTTTTTCTGACGGGAATAGTTGAGCTTTTCCGGGCTTGACCAATTTGCGAGGTTCTGGCCGACTATTGATGGCCAGTGAGTCAGGATATCAGCTTGGGCGAAGCCCCGCCTAACAAGCGCTGCTCGCGACGATTTCCCGACAAGACTGGCAATAGCCCGCGGACCGGCTCTATTTTGAGTTTGTCTCACTCTATTCCTTCAGCGTTCATCAATGATGGTCAGGGATAATATTATTGCTAATCATTGCAAGTTTGCCCATAACGTCATCTTAATATGATGCATCAGACGCCTCCACAAAAGACTTTTTCTGTCGCGGTTCTCGATTGGTATGATACTCACGCCAGACGATTACCGTGGCGAAGTTTGCCGGGAGAACATCCTGATCCTTATCATGTTTGGCTTAGCGAAATTATGCTGCAGCAGACGACGGTTGCCACCGTTGGCCCGTATTTCAGGAGATTTCTGGATAGATGGCCAAACGTGGTTGAGATGGCAGCAGCACCGCTTGATGACATCCTGACGGCATGGGCCGGGCTTGGATATTATGCGCGGGCGCGCAATCTCCATAAATGCGCGATAACTGTTGCACGAGAACACAATGGTGTCTTTCCAGGCGACATGGCCGAGCTTCTAGCGCTCCCCGGTATTGGGCCATATACCGCTGCGGCGATTTCGGCCATCGCTTTCGGGCAACCCGAAACAGTGGTGGATGGAAATATCGAACGCATTATCAGCCGTCTCTACCGCATTTCCACACCATTGCCGGCGGCCAAAAAGGAAATTACGGAATATGCTGCGAAACTGACACCGCGACATCGACCAGGCGACTATGCGCAAGCCTTAATGGATATTGGCGCCGGTATCTGCCTACCGAGAAATCCGAAATGTTCTGTCTGTCCAGTATCGGGCTATTGCAAGGCCTTTGCGACGGACGATATGGAAAGCTATCCCGTCAAAGCGCCCAAAAAGATTAAACCGACGCGCCGTGCGACAATTTTCTGGGTGCAGCGACCGGACGGGCAAGTGCTTATACGCCGTCGTGAGGAAAAAGGCCTGCTCGGCGGGATGATGGAATTTCCATCAACGGATTGGGCAGAAGATGCCGTAGAAACAGAAGCAGCGATCGAGCATTTGCTGCAAGGACAGACCCCGGAGCTTTTACGTGGTGTTTCGGTCCACAAACCGGTGCGTCATACCTTTACCCATTTTCATCTGGAGCTGCAGCCCGTTGCTGCGCAGCTAGTGTCGGCAGATACGTTGAGTATCGATGGGGCCATTTGGGTTGATCCTGATGAATTCGACAGCTATGCCTTGCCAACCCTCATGATCAAGGTCGCGCGCGCCGTTCTTGAAAGCAGCTCTTCTTAACGGAACGGATTAGAGGCCCGGGCTCACGAATTCGTCTTTAGACACCTGCCCGTCGGCATTTTTATCGAGCAATTTGAAGCGCGCGGCCCCGGCGGTGGTGATTTCGTCCATCGTGACGATAGTATCACCGTCGCTGTCCATCTCGCGATATTCATCAGGTACGGGAACCTCGGAATAAGGCGTTGAGGTAACAGATCTCAGTCCTTCCGCATCGACATATTCCTCATATTCCACCTTGCCATCGGAATTGAGGTCATATTCCTTGAATAACCGTGCCCGATAGGCCTGTGCCTCTTCCATCGAGATTGAACCGCTGGCGTCCCGGTCGATGCCGAGGAACCGGGATTCCTCATATGAGAGTGCCGGACTGGCTGCCGAAAAGGCGAGGGCTCCACCCAAGACGAGAGCTGTCGATATTTTCTTCATTGCGACCCCTTACATTATCCGGGGCGCAAAGCCCCTAATTCATTTCTGCGCGGACCTGCTGTCGAAGCACGTCGATGGATACGGCCGTACCCTCAACATCAAAATGCCAGAAGGTCCAACCATTGCAACTGCTGGCGCCCTGTAGCTGGGCCCCAACCTTATGGATTGAACCCGTCACATCAGAGGCAACGAGACTGCCGTCTGCGCGCACTCTTGCTTTATACCTTTTTCGTGAGTCAAACAACAATTGTCCTGCGGATAACAACCCGCGTTCAATAACAGAACCGAAGGGAACCCTCGGTTCATGACGTTTACTGCGGGTGAATTCGAGATCCTCTTCGGGCAACTGCCGAGCTTTACGAATTCGTTCAAGCGCGACGGCGATATACTTTTCTTCTCTTTCCAGCCCTATGTAGTGTCGGCCGAGCTTTCGGGCAACCGCCCCTGTTGTGCCGGTTCCGAAGAAAGGGTCGAGTATGACATCGCCTGGATTGGAAGCCGCTGTCAGTATCCGGTAGAGAAGGGCTTCGGGTTTTTGCGTTGTGTGGGCTTTTTCGCCTTCAACCTTAAGCCTTTCATTCCCGTTGCAGATTGGTAATAGCCAGTCCGAGCGCATCTGGACATCGTCATTCATAACTTTAAGGGCGTCATAATTGAACGTGAGGTTTTTTGCGTCTGACCCTTTAGAACACCAAATGAGAGTCTCATGAGCGTTCGTAAGCCGTGTTCCGCGAAAATTCGGCATCGGGTTTGTTTTACGCCAGATAACATCATTCAGGATCCAGAAACCAAGATCCTGCAAACTTGCGCCAACCCGGAAAATATTATGGTATGAACCGATGACCCAGAGGGTCCCGTTATCCTTCAGCACCCGCTTCGCCGCGGCAAGCCATTCTTTTGTAAAACGGTCATAAACCTCGAAGCTTTCAAACTGATCCCAGTCATCGGTGACCGCATCGACGAAGCTGTCATCGGGGCGGCGTAATTCTCCGGAAAGCTGCATGTTGTAGGGGGGGTCGGCAAAAATCATGTCCACGGATTTTTCAGGCAGGCTGTTCATCAATTCGATGCAGTCGCCTTGTAGAATCCGGTCGAGCGGAAGGCTTTGTTTTTTTGTCATGTGAATTATTCTGTTATTAACATTGCGAATATACTGATTCGGTCGATTCTCTACGTCAATATTTTTTGTTGAATCAGTATGTTAGAGAATAATTCTGAACTTTCGCTTAATCACATTCAAGAAGCACCCGGATCGGGGCGAAGCTTCGCCTATGTTGTGGTGATACACCGAAGTCACGCAATCCCTTGCGATGTTCTGCGGTGCCATATCCGGCATTTTTCTCCCATCCGTAGTGCGGAAACTCTTCAGCAAGAGCGCACATTTTTCGGTCACGTGTCACTTTTGCCACTATTGAAGCGGCAGCGATAGAGAGTGAACGGCCATCCCCTTTCACAATCAGGCGCGTTGGAATTCCAAGTTTTGGGTCACAATTTCCATCCACCAATGCAACATCTGTAGGACAGGGCAAGGCAGCAACAGCCCGCCTCATTGCCAGCAGACTTGCCTGCAGAATATTCAACTCGTCTATTTCTGTAACGCTTGTTTCGCCAATTCCGACTTGAGAAGAAGCCAGTATCGCCTCATACAACTCTTCCCTTTTAGACTTGGGCAGTTTCTTGCTGTCCTGAATACCATTAGGCATATTCAATGGGTTCAGGATTACGGCCGCCGCGACAACCGGTCCCGCAAAAGGTCCTCGACCAACCTCGTCTACGCCTGCAATAAGCCCTGTTTCGAGGCTTTCGAAATATAAATCAGGGAATATAGGGAGTATCTTTTTCATCTGCCTTCATTAGCACAGGCAAAGAGCTAAAATAAATCCATTTGTCGGCGGTCCCGCCCCGGCTTGATAAACAAATTTGTCGCGAGGTCATACTTGCTGCCCGAAAAGCCGAGCTGGCGGCAGGCAAGCTGGAATCGCTTGTTAATGAGTGCCGCATAAGGGCCCGTTCCTACCATGCGGGTGCCAAACTCCGGATCATAATCCTTGCCTCCACGGGTGGAGCGAACAAGTTTCATGACTTTTGATGCACGGTCCGGGAAATGCTCCAGCAGCCAGTTTTCAAACAGGCTTGCAACTTCTCGCGGCAATCGCAACAACAGATAAATGGCGCTGTCGGCGCCTTTGCCACGGGCGGCTGACAATATCTGTTCCAGTTCCTGATCATTTAGTCCCGGAATAATGGGAGAGGCTTGAACGAGGGTCCGGATTCCGGCATTGGATAATGTTTCTATCGCCATGAGACGTTTATGTGGTGCGCTTGCTCTCGGCTCCATAACACGGGACAATCGATTGTCGAGCGTTGTGACGGAGATGCCGACAGAAACAAGATTGTCATTTGCCAATGGGGCCAGAATGTCAATATCCCTCAAAACCAAGTCGGATTTCGTTGTTATGGTGAACGGATGTCGGGCCTGTGCCAGCACTTCAATTATTTTACGCGTTATCTTTAAATCTCTCTCAATCGGCTGATAGGGATCCGTATTGGTTCCAAGCGCTATCGGGCGGCAGCGATATGCTGGCCTCGAAATCTCACGGGCAAGCAAGTCGGCCGCGTTCGGCTTGGCGAAAAGCTTGCTCTCGAAATCGAGACCCGGGGAGAGATTCATATAGGCATGGCTTGGCCGGGCATAACAATAGATGCACCCATGTTCACAGCCGCGATAGGCATTCACGGATCGGTCAAAGGGAAGGTCCGGCGACATATTCCTGCTGATGATGGATTTCGGGCGCTCCAGTGTCACGGATGTTTTAAGTCTGTCCGGACCCTGCTCTGCGTCAGTGGAGCTCCAGCCATCATCAATAAAGTCCCTTGCTTCAGATTCAAAACGGCTACCGGGATTGTCGGTAGCGCCTCGTCCCCGACGCCGTTTTTTATCAAATGGTATTATCTCAGTCTCCTGCATCGCTGGATATTAGCAAAACAAAAAGAACAAAACAAGAACATAAAAATAGTTAATTTGCAACGGAATTCCGGCGCTCTATCGTTGAATGTAAAGACGGGCACCTTAGGAAGGGGAAGAAAATGTGGAAATTCAGTTATCTCCTGTTGGGGGCAGTATTGCTAGGCGGTTTGTTGCCGGCAGAGGCGGAGGCGCGAAATGACGGGAAATACAAGTATGAAGCAAAAGGCCATAAACATCATCATTCTGAGCCGAGGTGGAAGGGTGATCACAAGAAGCACAATGAGCGTGGTAATGAGAAACACTGGGGTCATAAAAAGGCAAATCATCCATTAAGGAAGAGCCATTTAAATCATGGGAAAAAGGTATATTACGCAACACCGAATCCGAAGAGGGTGAAGAATGTCTATTATGCGAAACCGGTACCGAGACATGCGCCTAGGGTTCACTATGTAAAACCGCGTGTGACGCATTATTACAGTAACCCGTACCGGCCGAAATATGTCTATGTGAAGCCTCACCATAAACCTCGCTACTACGGGCATTATCTCTATCGGGGATTTTACTGGCCGTTTGTCAATGTGCGGTTCGTCGTTAATTTATCGACGCTTCAACTCGAGAAACATCATCAGGCCGTTTATTTGGCGCTCGACGCACCTGTGGGGGAGACAGTCCGGTGGCGCGATGGCGTTCAACGCGGCAGCATCGAAATATTGCGGGAAGGGTTCGATAACCGAGGTAGTCTCTGTAAGCAGTATCGGCAAATATTATACTATCGCACTCATAGCACGAGCAATATCATGACGTCCTGCCTGTCGCCGGATGGATACTGGATTTCTGTTTAGAGCCAAAGGCTGATACCGCTGTGGTATGGTCGACTATGTATCGCCGAGGTGAGCCAATCTTTGCATACTTGCCTTTTCGAGGAAGTCATAGGCCTCCTCGTCAAGCTTTTTGAAACTGAATGCGACCTGGTTTTTGCCGACGAGAATTCGGGTGACCACAGCAATTGAATTGGTCGTAACCATATTTTCAGTATCGTAGGCAATTTGGGTGACGCTCATTTCTTCACCGACCGGCGGGCGGTCATTGAAATCATCAATGCGAAAACCTCCAAGGCTCCAGTCATAAGTCGAGAATTCTCGATTGCCCAACACCAGATGAAGTTTGGGAACCTCGTGACGGAGGTCCTTGCGATTATGTTCGCGATATCGTGACGTCGTAAAAAAGCGTTTCATTATTTATAATAAGCTCAATGAGAATGGCTGGCGGTCGCTAACCTTTGGAGCGCTTTTTATGCTCTTGTAATCGATCAAACAACTCAACAAAATTGCACGGCATGAATCGGTAATCAAGCTGATGGATAAGAATGTCGTCCCAAGCGTCTTTTACCGCCCCGGTGGAACCCGGCAGAGCAAAAAGGTAGGTGCCCTGCGCAACTCCAGCGCTCGCCCGTGATTGAATGGTCGACGTTCCGATTTTCTGGTAGCTCAGCATTCGGAAAAGCTCGCCGAAACCGGGAATCTCCTTTTCGTAGAGTCCGGCAAAGGCCTCCGGCGTGACATCGCGCCCGGTGACGCCGGTGCCGCCTGTGGATATGACAACATCGACATCGGTATCGGCGACCCATTGATTTGCTATTTTCTGAATACCAGAAATCTCGTCCTTGACGATTCTGCGATCTGCGAGGATATGCCCTGCGGCTTCCAGCCTGTCGACCAGCGTCTGCCCGGATCTGTCCTCGGCGATGGTTCGGCTATCTGAAACTGTCAGAACAGCAATGCGAACCTTGATGAAGGGGCGGGATGTATCAATTCCGGGCATTGTCGGCAACCTCGCTTTCATTCAGGTCCAATGACTGGTATTCGGGCCAGCCGCCGCTAGCGATCTGGTCAAGCCCCGGCAGATCTTGCCCCATACGGTGACGGTATATCCAGAAATTCGTCAACACCCGTTTTATAAAGTTCCGGGTTTCCTTGCTCGGCATCGCTTCGATGAAGAACAGAGGATCTTCACTGTATTTTGTTTCTGACTTCCATTTTTTCAGGTTCCCGGGACCGCCATTATAGGCTGCCGTCAAATGGAAAAGATTGGTTTCGATATCCTTGTATTCCATCAGGTAAGTCAGGTATTTCTGACCAAGCTCAAGATTATATGTTGGATCGAAAAGCTTGTTATTGTTTCTGTCGCGTAAAGACCGGTCGCCCGAGAGATAGCTTGCCGTGGTTGGCATGATTTGCATCAGGCCCTTGGCGCCCGCACCGCTTCGGGCCAGCGAATAAAACCCCGACTCCTGGCGCATAAAGGCATAGAGAAGGGCACGGTCCACCTTGAAGCCATCTCCGGGCTGCCATTTTGGCATGGGGTAGATGGCCGCGTCCCAGGTTACATTCTCGCTCTCCCAGAGATATAGTCCCATCCGCATGGCAACCGAAGGGGCGCCAATTTCTTCGGCAAGCGCCAGCAGCAGTGGAGCCAGCTTTTCATTCGCACTCGGGAAAGCGGCGCGCAATTCCTGTGCCGCCAGATCAAACTTTCCTATCTCACTGAGGGCGACAGCGCGTTTTGCAGACGGGATTTTCATCAGCCAGTCAATATTCTCTGGCTTCAATGTCGGAAGGTCCCAACTAAAGGGTTTTTCAACACCAAGCTGCCTTAATGCTAACAAGCCATAAAAAGTCCGCGGCTGGCTCGCGGTCTGTTCAAGATAATGATATGCCTTTTCGGGCTCGCCCAGTTTCAGGTAGGCGCGTGAGGCCCACCAATTCGCGGCCGTGAAATTCCAGTCAGAAATTCGGCTTGCTTCAGCGAGGGCAGCGAAATGCCGCGCGGCTTTCTCAATTTTCCCCAGCCGCCATGCGGCTAGACCTGCAGTCCAGTCTGCCAAAGGGACATTTTTTCGGGATTTTTCGAGTGCGGCTTCAGCAAATTCGATGGCCTTGTCATCTCGGGCATAAAGGAAATAGCTTTTCGCAATCTTTTCGCGCAAGAGATCAAGCTCAACTTGGTCCAATAGCTTTCGTATTTTCTTTTGCGAGATATATTGCGCTGCATTCGTAGGTTGCCCGCGATAAAGATAGCGGCTCACGACACGCTTTGCATGCGCAACATCGTTTCGGGCCTGGGCTGACCGTTTACGTTCACTTTTGTATGGACGCGAGAGAAAAACCGGCTGTCCCGGACCGGTGCCACCCAGATATCGGCCGTGCAATGGTTCCGATAGAGGCTTCCATCCTTCCAACCGCCGACTTTTTGCCAGCTTGTACAGGCGATGCGCGCCCGGATGGTCGTAATAGGCCTTCATCCATAAATGAAGTTCCTCATAACTTGCCCGATATTTTGTCGGATGCATATAGCGTTGAAACTTAACGTGGCCGATCAGGATATTATTCGTGAGAGTCTTGATCTGCTTATCAGCTTTCTCCCATTGCCCGGCATCCTGAAGTGCAAAAATTGCTCGATATCGGTCAGCATCAGCAGCGGATAGGACAGGAGGGATGGTATTCGCTACCGCCGGCGATGGCACCCACGCAAGGCCGTATACTAAGAGCGCCAGAGCGGCAATTATTCTGGGGATGGATTTCATGAACCAGACAATAATTATTCAAATATGGCCGACAGGTTACGATGAACCTGTTAGGAAAAGGTTATTGTTCTTCTTTCATTGCCGATTTCAGACTAAGCAAATCAGACCAAGCATATTTCTTTAACGCTGGCTGATCAATTAGAAAGGTCGGGTGAAAAATCGGGAGCATTTTTGTCCGAACTGAACCTATTTGCAAATCTCTCCATATGCCTCTGAGTTTATTGACCCCGCTTTTTTGATTAAGCAGGTAACCGGCGGCTTCCCCGCAGGCTAAAATAAAGTCCGGTTGCACTAATGTTATGTGTCGTAGGGCAAAAGGAAGGCACAGGGCACGTTCTTCATCTGTAAGGACACGTTCTCCCGGCGGACGCCATGGAATTGCGCTGGCAAGATATACGTCGCTGCGATCGATCTCGATAGCAGCCAGCATTTTTTCCAGTAGTTCGCCCGCCAATCCCGAAAATGGCCGCCCGCTTCGGTCTCCATCACCGGAGGGTTGGCGGTCAACAATCATAAGACTGGATTGTGCATTTCCTTCTGCAAAGACGGTATGGGAAGCCAGCTTCTTGAGTGAGCAATATTCGAATGTTTCAAGGGCGCGCCTGAGTTCGTCAACGGTTTTACATGATATGGCAATTGTTTCTGCTTCGCGTATTCCTTCCGCCAGTGACGTGACAGCAGAAGATTTTATGGCTTCTGTCTTTTTGGTTTGTTCTTGATCGACAGGGCGCATGGCGGATGCGTCGTTTTGCGTTGTTGCTGACTTCTGCGGCGGAAGGTTAAAACGGTTGACCGGATCATCACCAATTGTTTCGTCCACTCCGGCATCGAGATAGAAGCGCGACAGAGCATTTATGTCCGTAGGGGTATGAAGCATGATCCATCATAACAGCCTTTTCCGTGTTTCGAGAAGAGAGCAGTCATCAAAAAATAATTGATGTCGGCAAATAAGCGCGAGTTGCTTGCGTAGTTATCTTGATTTTACAAGATTTAGTGACATTATCTTTAAGACGCCGTTGCGGAAAAATGGCTGTAAACTGCCGAAATGGCTCGCAATCGGGATTGACGCACTTTAAAAAAAATATAGTGTCAGGGTCAAAATTGTCAGACACTGACATTTGGGAGTCTGTTTGGAAACTTCCGATCAACAATGTAAAACGGCTGTCATTAAGCCGGAAAAGTAAAAAAGAGGCTTGTGATGGAACGCGAATCTATGGAGTTTGATGTTGTTATTGTCGGTGGCGGCCCGGCAGGTCTGTCCGCGGCGATAAAGCTGCGTCAGTTGAGTATTGAATCCGGCATTGACATTTCCGTGTGTGTTCTTGAAAAGGGTTCTGAAATCGGCGCCCATATCCTCTCGGGCAATGTGTTCGAAACCCGCGCTCTTGATGAGCTTATTCCAGACTGGAAGGAAAAGGGAGCGCCTCTTGATATGCCGGTCAAATCAGAAAAATTCTTCTTTATGACCGAGTCGAGCGAGCTGCGCTTCCCTAATTTCCTGCTGCCGAAACAACTGCATAATCATGGAAACTATATTATCAGTCTCGGGAATCTTTGCCGTTGGCTGGCGGAGCAGGCCGAGGCGCTCGAGGTGGAGGTCTATCCGGGCTTCGCTGCGGCTGAAATCTTGTATCATGAAGATGGAAGCGTGAAAGGGGTTGCAACCGGCGACATGGGCGTAGGCCGGGATGGCGAGCATAAAGGCTCTTTCGAACCGGGCATGGAACTGCATGCCAAATACACCTTGTTCGCGGAAGGTGTCCGCGGATCACTGACAAAAACACTGTTTGAAAAATTTGGTTTGCGGGAAAATTGTGATCCTCAGACGTTCGGTATCGGAATTAAGGAACTATGGGAGCTTGACCCGGAGCAACACAAGGAAGGCCAGATATTCCATAGTTTCGGCTGGCCGCTTGACCGCAATACCTATGGTGGGTCGTTCGTCTATCATCTGGACAACAATCAGGCCTATGTCGGTTTTGTCGTCGCCCTTGACTATGAAAACCCTTATCTCTCCCCTTATGATGAATTCCAGAAGTTCAAGACACATCCAATGATGAAGGAGATGTTGAAGGGCGGAAAGCGCATCTCTTACGGCGCACGGGCTATCAACGAAGGCGGGTTCCAGTCTGTTCCTGAACTGGTCTTCCCGGGCGGAGCGCTGATTGGCTGTTGTGCAGGATTTTTGAACGTGCCGAAAATCAAGGGCTCCCACACCGCTATGAAATCGGGGATGATGGCGGCCGAAGCTATCGTCGCGGAAATGAAATTGAACGCGGAAGCGCCTGGCAAGGTACTTGATACATATCCTGCGCTGTATAAGGATTCCTGGGTTTATGATGAGCTGTACCGGGTTCGAAACAGTCGGCCCGCGTTCAAGTGGGGCTTGCTTGCCGGAACATTGTATACAGGGCTGGATCTTAAAGTCCTGGGAGGCAGGGCACCTTGGACGTTCAAGCATCATGATGATCATTCGGTGCTGAAAAAAGCAAAGGATTGTAAAAAAATCGAATATCCGAAATACGATGGAGTTTACACTTTTGACAAACCGTCTTCGGTATTCCTGTCCAATACCAACCATGAGGAAGATCAGCCGATACATCTTACGTTAAAGGATGACGATATTCCTGTTTCTGTGAACTACGCGGAATATGCGGGGCCGGAACAACGGTTCTGCCCGGCGGGAGTTTACGAGTTTTTGACAGATGATGATGGGTCAAACCCGCGACTTCAAATCAATGCGCAGAACTGCGTTCACTGCAAAACATGCGATATCAAGGATCCGACACAAAACATTAATTGGGTGGTTCCGGAAGGTGGCGGCGGTCCAAACTATCCGAATATGTAGGAAATTCGCCCTGAATACCGGAATTTTGTTTAATGCTGGTTCTGGATGCCCTACATACCTGAAAGTGGGTTGGCGTCCCTGACGTGTAAATCGTTAGGCCTTAAAGGTAAGTGTATATCGACAGAAATGGCGGACGCAGGCGTGAAAATGTTTAAACTGGTATTTGGTAGTGTATTTTTAACGGTGGCCCTTGGCGCATGCGCCACGAGCAGCGCCTCAAATGAAGGAAACGCCCTTCCAAGCATGTTTCAGGATGCGGGGGGTACGGCAGAAGAGTTTCCATCGTCATACTTCGGCAAGTATCTGGCGGGAAGAGAGGCTCTGCGTGAGCAGGATGCTGCCGCCGCCCTTAATTATTTCGATGAAGCCCTGCGAAGCAGGGAGAGTGACAATGTCCTTCTGGGCCTCACATTGCAGGCGGCGCTTGCGAAAGGCGACGTTCAGCGGGCCAAGAATCTCGCCCCTAGGATTGTGGGGCAGACCGAAGACAATTCGACAGCCAATCTCGTTCTGGCGATTGAGGCCTTGCGTCAAAAGAACTTTCCTGCTGCGCAAAGCTATCTGGAGAAAACAGGGGACAATGGATTTAATGTACTGCTGAAACCATTGCTTATGGCCTGGATAAAGCTTGGGCAGGGCCAGACGGATACGGCGATTGCAGAGCTGGACGCGCTCGACAAGTACAACGGCTTTGATGCGCTCAAGCAATATCAGATAGCCTTGCTAAGCGACGTTTCCGGAAACCGTGCGCGTGCGGATGAAGAATACGCAAGGGCGCTTGCGGGACCTTCGGGGCGGGCGGTGCGTCTGGTGCAATCTTATGGTGCTTATCTCGACAAGACAGGACGGCGGGAAGAAGCCCGCAAAATCTTTGAAGACTACATTCAACAATATCCGTTAAGTCCGACAATACATCTTGAACTTGTCGATCTGGCGTCGGACCGCCCATTGACACCGGTTGTGGAAGATGCTGTCGATGGCGCTGCGGAAGCACTTTATAGCGCTGCATCCATCATCGGGCAGGAGCGGGCCGTCGGTGTTGCGGCGACATATGTTTACTTTGCCCTCGACTTGAAACCAGACTTCCCCATGGCCCGGGTGCTGCTTGCGGAAACGGCGGAAGATCGGGGGAAATGGCAAGAAGCGCTAAATTTATATAGCGAGGTGAAAGCGCAGTCCGCACATGGCCGAAACGCGCAAGTCCGGGCGGCATGGGCAACCTATAAACTTGGTGATATCGATGAGGCGAAAACCATGTTAGAGGCCGTCGCAGCGTCATATCCTAAGGATATTGAGGCGCTTGTCGTACTCGCAGATGTAAGCCGGGATGCAAAAGACTGGAAGACGGCGGCGCAAGACTATGGGCGCGCCATTGATCGATTGCCAGCGCTCGAGCGACGGCACTGGTCGCTTTTTTATGCCCGCGGTATCGCATATGAGCAATCCAAGCAATGGCCACTGGCTGAGGCAGATTTGGTAAAGTCATTGGAGCTTCAACCTGATCACCCGCAGGTTCTTAATTATCTCGCTTACTCCTGGGTTGACCGGAACGAGAATCTGGAACAGGCAAAGGATATGTTGATCAAGGCTGTTTCGCTACGCCCCCGTGATGGCTTTATCGTGGATAGCCTTGGCTGGCTTTACTATCGCCTTGGAGATTATAACGATGCGGTAATCCAGCTTGAAAAGGCGGTATCGCTGGAGGCGGCGGATCCGACAATCACCGATCATCTTGCAGATGCATACTGGCGTGTCGGGCGGCGGGAGGAGGCTCGTTATCAGTGGCAGCGAGCTCTCTGGCTTGATCCTTCGACCGAACTTGCCCCCTTAATTCGGGAAAAGCTAAAAGCTGGCCTCAAGGATGACATCAAGGCCGAGAAATAATTCACCACACATGTTGACCGGCACCGCTCGCGCAAAGATCAATCTCTATCTGCATGTAACAGGCAAGCGGTCCGACGGCTATCATTTGCTCGACAGCCTTGTCGTCTTTGCGGATTATGGAGACACACTGACTGTCGAGCTTGATAGCAAGCTGTCTTTGGAAATATCCGGGCCTTTCTCAACCTGCCTTCCCCTGACAAATGACAACCTTGTGTTAAAGGCTGCGCGGCTTCTCCAGGAAAATGCTGCGGTGGAAAAGGGCGCGAAAATAAAGCTCGTTAAGAACCTGCCGGTTGCGGCGGGGATTGGCGGTGGCTCCTCAGATGCCGCCCTTGCATTGCAGCTTCTTAATAAATTATGGGGGGCGAAGCTTTCCGAGAAGCAATTGGCTGAGCTCGGGCTCTCGCTTGGCGCAGACGTGCCCGTATGTTTATATGGAAAGCCAACGATCATGTGCGGCATTGGAGAGCAACTCAGTGCAGTTTCAGACATTCCTGCATTTTATATTATACTGGTTAATTGTAATATAGAAGTTTCTACTGCAGATGTTTTTCGGCAACTGGAAATGCGGAGTGCGGCGGCTCCGAGCTTTGCTTTAAAGGATGGTAAGAGCGCAGATTTTTTTTTCGCTCTTAGGGGCATGAATAATGATTTGCAGGCTTCTGCTTCTCGGATCGCGCCGGTAATCAAGAGCGTTATTGCTGAAATTGCAGGACAGAAAGGGTGTCAGGTCGCGCGAATGAGCGGGAGCGGTGCGACGGTTTTTGGCCTGTTTGAAACGGCTGAGAGTGTCCGAAAGGCGGCAGAAAGCATACAGTCGCGTCACCCTGACTGGTGGGTGCGGGCGACAACGGCCATCTAAGAAATCAGGGCATTTCCGCTTTTCTGCATTTTTTCAAAATTTGCCTTGAGCTTAACCGGGCCTTTAGCTAGAAAGAGGCTCCTCATTGGGGTGTAGCCAAGCGGTAAGGCAACGGGTTTTGATCCCGTCATGCGCAGGTTCGAATCCTGCCACCCCAGCCAGAACCTTATTTCACCTAATCCAATACCATCCAAAATAGCATATAAAAACAATGGTTTGTGATCATATTGCGTCTTATATAGTCCTATATTAGGTGCTTGCATCCTGAAAAATTGGGGGTACACTAAGGGGTATCGCAAAATTCGTAGAATCTGTGTACCCCCAAATGGCGCTAACCGACATAAAATGCAAATCCGCATCCCCCAGAGATAAGCCTTACAGGCTATCGGACGGGAAGGGCATGTATCTGGAGGTCCGGCCCAATGGCAGCAAATACTGGCGGTATAAATACCGCTTCGTCGGCAAGGAAAAATTACTGGCGCTGGGAGTATATCCGGAGACATCGCTTGCAGAAGCCAGAGAGAAGCTTTTACGGGCGCGCAAGTTGCTGGAGGGTGGAGTTGATCCATCCCAGGAGAGAAAGAAGAAAAAGGCGCTGGCAAAAGAAAGCGCAGAAAACACTTTCGAGGTTATCGCCTGGGAATGGTATGCCAATCGTAAAAGCCGTTGGCGAGAGCGATATGCCGAAGAGATCATTACCCGGCTCGAGAAAGACATCTTCCCGGAAATTGGCAATATCCCGATTGTGGAAATTGAGCCGCCGTTGCTCTTGCATGTCATCCGTAAAATCGAAAATCGCGGGGCATATGAACTGGCGAAAAGGCAACTGCAAAAATGCGGCGAAATTTTCCGTTATGCGATTGCGACCGGCAAAGCGTTACGCGATCCATCCCAGGATATCAAGGAAGCCTTGATGCCGGTTAGAAAAGAGCATTTCGCCGCCATAGACATAAAAGAGCTCCCGGAGTTCATTGCGGCGCTGGAACGGAACGACGCGAGGCTTTATCAAAGCACCCGGAACGCTCTTAAGCTGATCATGTTGACGTTCGTACGTACGAGTGAGCTGATCAACGCGACATGGGAAGAAATTGATTTCGACAATAAAGAATGGGTTATCCCGGCGGAACGGATGAAGATGGGGAAGGTACATATTGTTCCGTTATCCTGTCAGGCAATTGAAGTACTTGAAAACCAGAAAATTCTCGCCGGGCAATGGCCGCTTGTATTCCCGAGTAGCGTTAAGCCGCGTAATTCGATCAGTAATAACACGATACTTGGTGCGCTGAAGCGTCTTGGCTATCAGGGTCGCATGACCGGTCACGGGTTTCGTGCTCTCGCCATGAGCGCGATTAAGCAGGAGCTGGGCTATCGTCATGAAGTTGTGGATCGACAGCTTGCCCACGTCCCGAAAAACAAGATCGACAAGGCTTACGACCGCGCGCTATTCCTGAAGGAACGAAAAATCATGATGCAGGAATGGGCAGACTATCTTGAAAACCTAAAATAATTTATCTTTGGAAAGTGGCGTTAAGAAAGGATATTCAGGTACTTGCAACATGCTGGGTACAACCCATGAATATCTAAATTCTGCGGTCTAGTACCTCCATGACGGTAGTGATCTAAATAAAGCATCTGTAGCTGTTGTGTGCGACAAATCTGGAACAAGGTCCCAGTTTTTCGCGCCCGTTTTATGTCAATTCTCCTCCACATCCCGCCTTTTGATCACAGATAAAAAGGGATACTTTGAACTCTATGTAACCACCTGGGAAACATTCAAGTATCAAAGACGATGACGCACTGGTAGCAACTTGTTGTAGAGTGATAGAGATAACTCCCTGCTATGCTGAGGTAAGTTTACTTTCGTCTGTTAGAATCCTCCTTACCTTCCAACCGCTTGCGGCAAAAAATACCGCTGGCACTCGAGGTGCCAACGGCAGGTTCTTGCATAATTTACCCTAGATTTTATTTCGGTAGAGCTTCAGTGAACTGTTTTAAAACCTCGCTGCCGGGCTTGCCACGGTCATCAAGGTCCTTGGCCCATTCCTCTGCCACTTCATCGGAATATTTTGTGAATGTTTCAAGTTCGGAAGCGCTGAGTTCGTGATATTCAACCCCGGCCTTTTCCATTTCCGCGATGGCGTTATCAACACCTTCATCTATATTCTTGCACATCTCAGTAACCATATCTTTGCTGGCGCTGGTCATTGCATTCTGCGCGTCTTCTGGAAGCCTGCCCCATGCATCCTGATTCATGACAAAGGTAACGATAAAGCTGCCGAAGTTACCACCACGCGTGCCGTATTTAACCAGCGGTACCAAATCATAGGAGATTACGCTCTGGTTAGGAAAGATAAGTCCGTCAAGCGTTCCGCGTGAAAGAGATTCTCGCGTTTCCGTTGCCGTCATGCGAACAGGAATTGCACCGATCTTGCGTGTGAAAATATCCATGGCCCCGCCTGTACTGCGGAGTTTCAGGCCCTCTGCATCAGCGGCAGTCATGACTTTCTTGTTGGCCGTGTAAATCTGATAAGGCTCCAGCACGAAGGAGAACAGGAGACGCACTTTGTTATCTGTGAAATCCTGCGCAGCAATTGGATCCTTGTTGGCAATATCCCAGTAGGCATTCGTACCTTGACAGGATGTGGCGAAGCTACCCGGTAATTGAGCTACACCTGAAAGTGGCATCTTGTCGGATACATAGGAGACGCCGACATACCCGATATCGGTTACGCCATTCTGGGTGAGGGCCAGCATATCTTTTGACTTGCCGAGCTGCTGGGCCGGAAAATGATCGAATGTCACCTGGCCGTTGGTCAGTTTCGTCACATTCTCCATCCAAGGCTCAATGGCCTGTTTTTGAATAAAATGCGACGTCGGGAAGGAATGCGCAAACCTGAGCTTGATTCCATCCGCTGCTGCTGCCGAGATTACCGAAAAACCTGCTGCCAACACGGTCGCGACTGTAAATGCCAATTGTGGAATGATTTTTTTCATTTCTCTCCCTTTCTGAGGCGCCCTAGTTCTTATTGAAAGTGTCAAATTGCTGACACCGCTGTATAGTGACGCAGTTTTTAGTCTAATACGGATTTTGACTGTTCCGTTATTGGTATAATATGCCATATTAGGAACAAATCAAGATAAAGGGGAAGGTCTTGAGCAAAAATATCGTGAAAGGGCCGCGCTCACCCGCGCGTGTCATGCAACTTTTGGAAGAACTCGCCAGTGACACCGAGGATTTGACATTGGCAAAGCTGAGTGCCCGTCTCGACACGCCTAAAACCAGTCTGTTAAGTTTGCTTCGATCCTTAGAGGCGGAAAATTATATCGAGGTGAATAATAAGGCCTATCGCTTGGGAGCGAAGGCAATCCGCCTTGGCAATCTTATAAGTGCGAAAATGAAAGCCTGGTCGTCCTTCCCCGCCGCAGTTCGTCCGTTTTTGCTGGCATTGTCGAGAGAAAGTGGTGAAACCGCGTTGTCAGGTGTGATGGGCGAGGAAAAGGACCATGGTGTTTTTATTGATATGATCGAAGGTAATGGCACCATTTATCTCGCGTCTGTTATCGGTGCGCGGCGCCCTTTATATTGTACGTCTTTTGGGAAAGCCCTGCTCGCGTTTCAAAGCATCAACTTCATCCATAGCTATATGGCAGACGTTGATCCGGTGTCTCCTCTCACCGGTGAAGAATATTCAAAGGATGAGATACTTGAGGACCTCAGCACAATCCGCAGAACCGGAATTAGCATGACCATGGGAGATTCGGTTGAAGGTGCAGGCGGCGTTGCTGCGCCGGTGTTTGGATCGGATGGCGAGATAGTGGGGTGTATTACTCTGGCGGCACCAATCGATCGCCTGAAAGAGAATTTGAAGAAATACAGTGAACTGACACACGCCGCCGGTGAGCGTGCCTCTCAGTTTATGGGATCCTCCATGCCTTATCCCGGATCAAAATAAGCCCTTACGAATCCATACTGCTCAACTTTGATTCCGTGGTGTTTATCTGACCGAGAGTATTTCGGCTTTATCTTCCTGCGTTCATATTCCCCTAATTCGAAGCTTTTCGCTATCGCGCAACCTTATCGAAGCGGACGGAGAAACCATCCGGTTACCGCTACAACATGCTTTCTTATCGGGGAACTGGAAGAGCTTTGAATGCGAAAATGCGGCTTGACAGGCTTAGATTCGCCCGATATTTTGGTCCTAAATAAGAACAAAATTCTACTATCAGAACAAAATTGAATTTATATTTTTGCATATACTCTCGGACGCAACAGATTTTTCAAGCTAGGGCTTTATTGCTGTTGAGGGTTGAGCATTGATTTCTGATCAGGAAATAGAACGTGAGAGGTTCGTGCATGTTGTTTCGCAGTTTATTCTTTGCCCCGGCTAACAGGCCAGATCTGCTGTCTAAATTTCCGCGTTTTTCGGCAGATTGCTACGCAGTTGATCTGGAAGATGGAACGCCCCCCGATGACAAGATAACAGCGCGCGAGGCTCTTGCCGACAATATCAATATGCTAAGGAAAGCCGAGGTGAAGGGGCTGGTGTATGTTCGGGTAAATGAGCCGGAATCGTCTTTTTATCTGGATGATATTGCTGCTGCCGTTAAATGCGACATTGATGGCATTATTATCCCGAAGCTGGAAACACCGGATCAATGCGATCCAATCATCTCTGCGATCAGGAAAGCCGGAAAAGCCGATACGACCACACGTTCAATCAAAATCATGGGCGGTATTGAATCGATGCTTGGCGTGCTGAATGTGAACAGATTATGCAGTGCAATTGATATAATGAGTTCGGTTTTTTTCGGCGCGGAGGATCTCGCCGCCGATATGGGCGCACGTCGCTCGGAAGAGGGAGATGAGGTTCTGTATGCCCGCTCCCGCGTTGTGCTGGCCGCAAAGATAGCCGGGATTGTAGCGATTGATCAGGCGGTGATTGATGTCCGGAATGATGAACAATGTCGTCGCGATGCCAGCAAAGGAAGGGACTTAGGGTATGAGGGCAAGATTTGCGTCATTCCTCGTCAGATTGACATATGCAATGCTGTTTATGCCCCGACGGAAGAGGAGGTTGCGGAGGCCTATGAGGTTGTCACTGTATACCGTGACGCAATGTCCAGAGGGATCGGGACAATTGACTTCAAAGGCAAGATGATTGACGGCCCGCTTCTAAAACGTGCGGAGGCGACGCTTGCCATTTCAAAAATTATAAAAAATCGGGAGAGTGCCTGATGCGCGAGCTAAAAATTGAAGAGCTGGATTTATCCAGCCTTATCCGAAAGTCGGAAACGGTTATGTGGGGGGGCGCCTGTGCAGAGCCGCTCACTCTGACGGAGGCGTTGGTTGCCCAGCGTAAGTCGCTCGATAATGTGAATGTCTTTCTGGCGTCTGCTTTCTCCAATACGTTATCTCCGGAACATTCAGACGATCTGACGTTTATCTCGACTGGGGGCGTCGGGGCTGCCGGGGCACTCACAAAAGTAGGGGCCTGCGATGTCATTCCTTGCCATGTATCTCAGGTTGCTCGCTACATTGAGATGGGAAAAATTCCCTGTGACGTGGTTTTCGTTCAACTCAGCCCGCCCAACGACCGCGGTGAATACAGCCTCGGCGCCACAAGCGACGTTTTATCGATAGCCATCAAGAAGGCCCGCCTCGTCATTGCTGAAATCAACAGTCAAACACCCAGAACGGTCTGCGCCGAACCTCTCACGGTAGCGGATATAGATTACTGCATCTATTCCGACCGGCCGATGGTTGAATTGCAGCCCGCCCCAGTGACGGACATCGATCGGGAAATTTCCGGGTTCTGCCAGGACTTTATCCCGGAAAGGGCCACGCTTCAGGTTGGAATTGGCAGCGTACCGGAAGCAATCATGGCCGATCTCAGTTCTCGGCGGGGCATGGGAATTCATTCCGGCATGATCGGCGACAGTGTAGTCGATCTTGTAAATTGCGGTGCTGTAACCAATGAGCATAAGGAAGTCGATGTCGGTATCACTGTGACCGGTGCCCTGATAGGCACCAAGAAACTCTATGATTTCGCCGATAACAACGCGAGCCTCAGGATGGAGCCAGCGTCCGTCACCCACGACATTCGAGCCCTTTCGCGCTTTTCAAACTTTGTCTCCATGAATTCCGCGCTGGAGGTCGATATCACTGGTCAGGTAAATGCGGAAGGTATCGGCGCAAAATATTTCGGTGGTGTTGGCGGGCAGGTCGACTATGTCCGGGCCGCCGGCCTGTCACCTGGCGGCTGCTCGCTGATTGCCCTTAAGAGTTCCGCTAAAGACGGTGCCGTCAGCAAGGTCGTATCCCAGCTTTCTGGGCCAGTCACAACGCCACGAAGCGACGTAGGTGTCATCGTTACCGAATTTGGCGCCGCTGACCTGCGTGGCTTGCCGTTGTCCCGCCGGGTAAAGGCCATGATTTCCATTGCGCCGCCGGACCATCGGGAACGGCTGGATCGCGAGGCCTATGATCTGCTGAAAATCAGAGCCCAATAAACAGGAGGAAGATCCGCCATGATGGATACCATATTGTTCGATGTTCAGGATGATATCGTCATCATCACAATCAATCGGCCGAAACAGCTCAATTCAATAAACGACGCTGTTCGCAGCGGATTGCTGGAGGCTTGGGAACGCTTTGAACAAACACCCGAATTGAAAGTCGCCATTCTGACGGGGGCGGGAGAGAAGGCATTCTGCGCCGGCATGGACCTGAAGGAAGCGGCAGACACGATGCTTGGCGTTCCGCCCCGCGATTTCATCCCCATTGTCGGGGACAGCGTGACCGTGACAAAACCGATTATTGCGGCAGTTAATGGCTATGCCTATGCGGGCGGATGGCTGTTTGCCCAGATGTGCGATCTTTGCATCGCCTCGGAAAATGCGGTGTTCGGTATTACGGAGGCGAAAGTCGGGCGTGGAATGCCCTGGGCGGCCCCGCTCGGCAATATGATCCCGTCCCGGATAATGATGGAATTGCTATTGACAGGGGATTCCCTGTCGGCACGACGCGCTCTGGAAGTTGGCTTTGTGAATAAGGTAGTGCCGAGTGATGAGTTGCTGCCTGAAGCCATTACTATGGCCAAGAAAATAGCAGCCAACGCCCCTCTGACAGTGAAGGCAGCCAAGGAGCTGGTTTATATGTCATCTGAAATGGGTAGATCTGCAGCTTTGCGTGCCGCCTATCATCTGTTTGAGCCGGTGTATAGAAGCGAGGATGCGCTAGAAGGACCACGTGCATTCGGTGAGAAACGCTCGCCAAGATGGCAAGGAAAGTAATGTTTGTCCGAATGGGAGGGGATACAACATGATGCGGAGAATTGATCAGTTAATCACGTTTGTTGAAAGGGCGGTGCTAACGCTTTCGTGCGTTTGTCTGTTCGGGATTATGATCATTGTGACAGTTGACGTCATGATGAGATATCTGTTCGCGTCGCCCCTTAGCTGGTCGTATGACCTAATCTCTCTCTATCTCGCGACCCTCCTGTTTTTTGCGGCCGTTTCCGATACCTTTCGGCGCGGCAGTCATGTGAAAATCGAGCTGTTTGACAAATTCGGATCAACGCGGGTGCGGGCTGCATTTGAGACCATCGGCTATAGTTCAGCGTTGATCATGTTTTGCATCATGTTCGAGGTGAGCCTGGACGATGCCGTGAAAAGCCTGCTTGGTGGTGATGTCATAAGTGGCGCGATCGCATGGCCAACCTGGATTCCCTATATGATTGCATCCGTCGGGTTTGGATTGCTTGCCACCCGTATACTTTTCACTATTGCGGAAAGAATACAGACCATTGTGACGGGGCACGCTGGTGCCCGCCAAATTGAAAATCTGGAATAGGGGGCCGCACTATGATGTTTTTTGGAACCCTTGTTCTGCTTATCATGCTTGTATTTGGTATGCCGGTTGCTTTTGCGCTCGGTATCGCGGGAATGGTTGGTCTTTTCACAATAGGCGGATTGTCTATGGTGGAAGGAGTCTTGCGGACAGTCGCTCTTTCGACCACCTCGTCCTATGAGCTTCTGACTATTCCAATGTTTATCCTGATGGCGGAATTTATCATTGTCAGCCGCATTGCCGACGAATTATTTGACTGCGCCAAAACATGGGTAGGGCGAACACCTGCAGGCCTTGCGATTTCGACGGCGCTGGCAGGGGCCGGCTTTGGTGCAATTTCTGGATCAAGCACGGCATCGGCCGCGACATTGTCGGCAACAACAATCCCGGCAATGCTGCGTAACAATTATAACCCCCGCTTTGCCTCGGGTGTTGTTGCGATATCCGGTCCGCTGGCGATGCTTATTCCGCCAAGTATCGCGCTGATTCTCTATGGCCTGATCGCAGATATCAGTATAGGCAAGTTGCTGATTGCCGGAATTATTCCAGGTCTTCTGGTTACCTGCGTCATCATTCTAACGTCACTTTTACTGGTCGCGATTTTCCCGCATTTTGCACCGGCTGGTCGCGCTTATAGCATGGGAGAGAAGTTTCGCTCCCTAACAATCATTGGCCCGATGGTTGTCCTGATCATGCTGGTGACGGGGTGTATTTATCTCGGAATTGCAACGCCGACGGAGTCAGCCAGCCTTGGTGCCTTTGGTGCAATGTGCATCGCGTTTGCCCGTAAGCGTCTTACTTTCCAGAGTTTTTATATAGCCCTGCGTAAAGCTGCTGCGACCAGTTGTATGATCGTTTTGATTATCATCTGCGCTCATATCTTCAGCTATTATTTTACCCTGACAGGCGTGACGCAGGAACTTGTTGCCTTAGTCGCCAGCCTTGATGTGGAGTCATGGGTAATTCTTCTGTTGATCATCCTGCTGTATCTTGTGCTCGGTTGTTTTATGGACCAGATTGCGATCCTTTTCCTGACGGTCCCCATTACATTGCCGATCATTCTGGCACTTGGGTTTGATCCGTTCTGGTTCGGGGTTGTTGTTATCATCACCGCTGAGATTGGGCTGGTAACGCCACCAATAGGATTAAACGTCTTCGTTGTCTCCGCCTATTCCAATGTAAAAGTGAAAGACATTTTTATCGGGGTGTCACCACATGTTGTCGCCCATTTGCTGGTTATCGCTCTATTGGCGATTTTCCCGGCAATAGTGACCTGGCTACCTGAAACGGTCCGCTAGAAGGTCGAGTACGCTATGGGCCGTAATAAATAGAAATTTTCTGAAAATAAGAAGGAAAGATCACAATGAAAAACAAGCTCTGTGAAATGTTCGGTATTGACGTGCCAATTTTTGCGTTTTCGCATTGCCGAGATGTGGTCGTCGAAGTCTCCAAGGCAGGCGGCATGGGTGTTCTCGGCTTGGCGCGAATGGATCCGGAGCGGTTGGAAGAAGAGCTCAACTGGATTGATGATCATATCGAAGGTAAACCTTATGGCATTGATGTTCTCATGTCCGGCAATGTTGAGGATTCCGGAAATTTGAAGTATGAGCCGGAGAAACTGCTGCCGAGAGAGCATGTCAATTTCGTGCGTAAAATGCTGGATGACGCCGGTGTTCCGCGTCTCCCGGAAGGGGAGGAAGAGGATATACGTCGCGATATTGTCAAAGGTATGAATTTCACGCCGCGTGAGAGCCTTGAGATGATCGAAAAAGCCATGAGCCATCCGATCAAACTCATCGTTAATGCATTGGGGACACCTCCGGCTGATCTTATTGAAACAGCGCATAGCAAGGGGATCAAGATTGCGGCCCTTGCCGGGAAACCGCGACATGCCATCAAGCACAAAGAAGCCGGTTGTGATTTTGTGATTGCGGTCGGCACGGAGGCCGGGGGGCATACAGGTGAAGTATCCTCCTTGGTACTCTGGCCGAGCATTGTTGACGCGGTCGACCCGATGCCTGTTCTGGGTGGCGGTGGTGTCGGACGCGGTCGGCAGCTCGCGGCGGCGCTCTCACTTGGCTGTGAGGGTGTATGGTGCGGCTCTATCTGGCTGAAAACCGTACAGAGCGAAGTGCCGCCGGAAATCAAGGCGAAGATGTTCGAGGCAGAGGCTAATGATGCCATTCTTACCCGCAGTGTTACAGGCAAGCCCTGTCGGACATTGAATAACAAGTTTTCTCAGGCTTGGACTGTTGCGGGCGCCCCGGATTATCTGCCAGCCCCGTTGCAGAATTATCTCTGGTGGCAGGAAGGCCGGTCACGTGTTGAGCGCGTGCGCGCCAAGGATTTCCTGACCTACCCAGTTGGTCAGATTGTTGGTGAGATGAAAGAGGAAACGAGCGTAAAGGAAGTCGTGTATGACTTCATCAATGAACTGCTGGAATCAAAAGAACGGATGGACCGTATGCTGAGCTAATAAGTATCGGTTATACAATTTTCTCGCTTCGGCTGCCTCTGCTTCTCGGATCAATTCCTCCCAATGAACTCCGGAAAGCAGGGGCTTTTGTTTGACTGTCGTCGGTGAAGGAACGAAGATGAACTTAAAACTATCAAAACCCTAGGCCGCTGCGGAGTAGGGGTGAAGGACATCCGCCGCGACATCTGTAAACATTGTGCGGGAGCATTTGATGGATGGCATGCGGATTAGTGACTTGCGATGTGGTCTCACCTCGATATCTCCGATATCTCGAGAAACAAATCGATAAGGCTTATGATCGCGCGCATTTTCTCAATGAACGAAAAATCTTGATGCAGGAATGGGCTGATTATTTGGATGAAATTTCTAATAGTAGAGCTACAGTTTAAGGAGATTTTGTAAATAGGAAGAAAGCTTAGATGTCTTGGCATATACGGATACAAGCCGATGATTTTTTAATGCTTACAAAGTATTTAAAAACAATAGCGAGCTCATAGTTGGTCCGAGCGTCGTATGCTTGGCGTTTTCGGTTGAGCTTTATTTTAAAGTGCTTCATTCTGCACTGAAAGGTAAAGCGCCTCGTGGCCACAACATCTTAAAATTTTTTGAAAAGTTACCGTCACAAATCAAGCAAGAGATTTTCGCGCACGATTCTATACGTCAAAACCCATTCAAAACTATAGGAAATATCTATTCACCCAAACTATGTGATAAAGCCTACACTCCCTACGATCGGTTCGTTGATCAAATAGAAACAATAAGAATGTGTAAAGTGAATAGCCCCTAGATTGTTAGACGCTTTCTGACCTAAATTTGAGGT